>TARA_R110000822_G_scaffold48761_3_pt1 | contig 16323 bp, 17 predicted proteins | sample TARA_R110000822 | Tara Oceans TARA_R110000822 (sample SAMEA4397666) | marine metagenome | biome: Polar Biome; feature: [SRF] surface water layer (ENVO:00010504); material: water (ENVO:00002006), including particulate matter (ENVO:01000060) such as... | depth 5 m | reverse complement strand
ATCTCTTTTGTCTTCTGTGAATATGTCGCTTACAAATTTCATTTTGTTTTATTTTAAAAGTATTTTTTCATTTCATTAATTTTTACTGCTTTTTTATATGATGATATGTCTAAATCATAATTACCCTCATCGTTTGGATCAATTTGTTGAATTCTATCCATATCAGTATCCAAATAAAAATCTGGTTTATTAATATTTGGTTTAGTAGTTAATATTTTATATGTACCACTCTTAGTATGTACTATATTACCTTTACGATTTGCCACATCTTCAAACCAATTTGATTCACTCAATACCTTGGAAATCTCCTCTTTAATGATTTGTCTTAATTGAGATTTTTTCATTTTATTCTAATTCATATCGTTTCTTAATTTCTCTTAACATTACCGTAATTGCACGTAACGCTTCACTTCTAAGTTTTTCTAAGTCCTTGTGATGTACACCTTGGTTACCAATATCTAAACGTATTTTTACATAATGGTCATATGCACTTTTTGGAAAATATGTATTCCAATAATTAGGATCCCCAAACCCTTCATTTGTAATTTCTTCTTTGATGATTTTAAGTAATTCGGATTTTTTCATAATTTATTTTATATTTCCCATTTAACATCATCAGGTCCTTGATTACCAAAATTAGAAGCACGAATAACTTCTTTTTTCTCAATCCTAAGTCGTTCAATACCCTTGATGATATTATCCAAATAAATATCTACATCTTCAGGAGTGGGAAATTCTCCATACATTAAATCATCATCTATCTGTTCTATGTGGTATTGAGAACCATCATTATCATTTTCTTTTAATGATTTTAATTCTTCTTTAATTATTTTTTTTAGTTCTGATTTTTTCATTTTTTATTTTTTAAAAGGTCCCATTGATTTTTTTGGAGATATAAAGTGATTATTAACATATTCTCTTAAATTTTTTTCTAGTTCCTCATATTCAGAACTATATAATTCAACTGAGTTTTCAATAATACCCATTATAATTTTTAAATTATTTTCATCTTCAAATGAGGTTTGGATTTCTTCTCTAATTATTTGTTTTAATTCTGATTTTTTCACTTTACCTAATGTTTGTTATAAATACTATGAAAAATATTCAAGACATGCCTATCCCTCACAAGACACACAATCAGCCATTCTTGACCCTAAATCCCCCTTAATAACAGAATCTGTTCTTAAATAATATAATGTTTTAATTCCAAGCTTCCATGCTTCAAGGTGAACTTGATTAATCCATTTCGGAGAATCTGTAGGGTCAAAACTTAAGTTTAATGATTGTGTTTGGTCTATATATTTCTGTCTGAGAGCAGCTTGTTGGACTAACCCTAATTGATTTATTTCAGAAAATGATAAAAATACTTCTTTCTCATCCTCGGTTAGGATTTTATTTGAAAGGTTTTGAACTGATCCATTATCTACTAGAATTTGATCCCATATTTTTTCACTATTGTGTCCTTTTTCTTCTAAGACCTTAGCTAATTCAGGGTTTTTAACTATAAATGTTCCCTTAGCCCCATTAAATGTGTAAACATTAGCAGGTTGTGGTTCTATACCTGCTGAACATCCCCCAATTCTAGAATTAGATACTGTAGGTGCAATTGCTAATAGATGGGTATTTCTCATTCCTGTACCTTTACACCATAATGGTTCACCATATTCTTCTGCTAATTGTCTACTTGCATTTTCTGCTTTTAATTTGATTTGGGAAAACACAGTATGTGTCCAAGCTGTTGAAGATATAGAATTAAATGGTAAGTCTCTTTGTTGTAAAAATGTGTGCCAACCCATAACTCCTAATCCTAATGCTCTTCCTTTTTTAGCATGTCTATGAGTTCGGGCCATAGATTCTTTACCATTAGTTTTATCTATAAATTCTTGCATTATTCCATCTAGAAAATAAATAGCTGTTTCTACAACATCTGTATCTTTCCATTCATCATATTTGGCTAGATTTAAACTAGATAAACAGCAAATAAACGAGTGTTCTTCATCTGTATGGAGTGTTATTTCAGTGCAAATATTTGTCATTGAAACATTAAGGTTATTCATAAGATAAGCCATTGGGTTATCTTTATTAATGTTGTCTGAGTACATTATATAAGGTTCACCTGTTTCGACTCTTGATTTTAAAATCTCAAGCCATACTTCCATAGCTTCATTATCCCTATCATGTAATTTCTTCATAAAATTATCATCAATAGAAACACATTGGTGGAGGTTTAAACATTGTCTATTTGGATCACCTTTTGGGCGTCTAATTTGTAAAAATTCGCGGATATCTTCGTGGTTAATGTCTAAATTAACGCTTGCAGCCCCTCTTCGTACACTGCCCTGATTAGTTGCAATTATCGTTGAATCATATATTTTAGCCCAAGGAACAACACCTTCACTTGTTCCATTACCTTTAATTGAAGTTCCTCTTTCTCTGATTTTAGATAAACCAATTCCTACTCCCCCACCTTGAGAAGTCAATTTCATTAGTTCGGCATTAGTTAAACCTATACCCCTAATTGAATCTGGTGTGTCAACACCAAAGCAAGAAATAGGTAAACCCCTATCTGTTCCTGTATTAGATAAAACAGGAGAGGCTAAACCAATCCACCCATTCCAAATATATTTGAAAAATTTATTCTCTAAATCAGGTCTATTTAGTCTCTTAGCCACTGCATGAGCTACTCTACGATATGCTTTTTTAGGTGTTTCTCCAGGGAGGAGGTATCCTTTAGAAATTGTAGATAAAGCTACTTCATCAAAAAAATCAGGGAAGTCTTTACCTCTTTCCCATTGTGTATAATCTGCTATTAAATCGTTATTGTCCATATTTTAAAATATTGAAGATGCGTCCCACTCTTTAGTTCCTTTGCTATAATTAGTTACCCTAACCGCAAAGAAGTCAGAGTGTTGTTTTCCTGCTGATAAATGGTCGAACCATTTCATATTATTTACAGAAGACATATCTATATCACTGATTATAGGATTATATCCTAAATCCCCCAATTTGGTGTTAACTCTGTTTTTAATAAAATTTTGAAGGTCATATTTTGAACATCCCTCTAAGTCACCAAATTCATATACTTTTTCAATAAAATTAAGTTCTAATTGAAGGGAAAGTAAAGCTGCTTCATTTATTGCTGTTTCTAATTCTGGGGTTTTTAAGTTAGGGTTTTCTTGAATTAAAGTCCTAAATAACCAACACCCTGCTTCTGAGTGGAGAGATTCATCCCTTATTGACCATTCAACTATTTGGCCTACTCCTTTTAGTTTATTTCTCAATTTAAAAGAAAGTAAAACAGCAAATGAAGAGAATAAATTGACTCCTTCTGTAAATGCTGAGAAAATTGCTAAGGATTTTGCAATTTCATGGGGGTCAATTTCACCATTAAAACTATCCCTAATCTCCATTAAATTTTCTATTTTGGCCATAGTAGTTTCATCTTCTAAAAACTCACTAAAATCATCTAATCCTAATTCTTCATTGAGTAAAGAATAGGCTTCAGCATGAATTGTTTCCATAGCACCAAATGTTGTTGCCATTGCTATTACTTCGGGTTTCCGAAACCATTTAGTTACCAATCCAGTCCAATAATCATTTACTACTGTTTCTGTTTGAGCAAAACCCTTTAAAATAGAACCAATTATGTTTTTTTCTGTTTTATTTAGATTTTGTTTCCAATCATTAATGTCACTCATCATAGGAACTTCAGTATGAATCCAATGAGCTTGGTGTTGTTTAAGCCAATAATCATAAGCTTTAGGATATTCAAAGGGCTTATAGACTATTCTTTCAGTAAGTAAATTGGTTTTTGCCATGTTTAATTAAAATTTAACTATTAATAAAAAAATTCTTTGTAACTGATTGTTGTGATAAGTGATCCTTGTCCCAATTATCTATTTCCCCAGGACGGGATTGAGGCCTGTTTGTAACTAACTCATCATCCTCATTATAATCATGGACTTCAAAATGGCCTGTTGATGTGTCTGCTTTTACTCCAAATGTTAATCCATCCATACCATATCTGTTTTTCATAACATGGAACCTTCCTGTTCCATTTACTTTGTCTTTTGCTTTTCTTGATAATGATAGACAAAAATCAGTAATCATGATTTTATCATAAGAACCTGCTGCCTTATCACCTTCAATTATATCATCTTTTGCACCCGCGCGATTAACTTGAGAAACCGACCAAATTGGTAAATTTAATTCTTTAGATAATCCTTTCGTGCTTGTATAAATATCATCAATTTCATACTTGCGATCAACATTCTTTCTTTTTGATGAAAGCAAGTCAACATAATCTATTAGAATTAAATCAGGTTTAATGTCATGGTCTGCACACTTTCTAATGTGTGCTTCTATTGTGTGGATGCTAGCTCTTCCAGGGGAATATTCTTTTATTACCAATTTACCTGGAATTTGAGGAACTATACTTTCTACTTTATCTTTATTTTTAGGTAAATGATCTACGGGGATTTGTGTGAAAAATGCATCATATCTTAAACCAACATAATCCTCCCCTAATTCTAAAGTATAATGTAAAACATTATATCCTAACCTAACAGCGTGTCCACCCAAAGCAACTAGAGTCCAAGATTTCCCTCCTCCTGGATTTCCAAATATTAGGCCAAAATCTCCACCGCCTAATCCTCCTTGTAATAAATCATTTATTCTTTTCCAAGGTGTTGGGATACATTTTCTACTATTTTCCCTATATCGGGTTTCAATATCTAAATTATATTCATGTCCTAAATTTTTATCTTGACCCGATTTTAAGGCGTTTTCAATCATAAATTTAATAGAATCATAATCTCCTGCTTTTAATAAATCTACGGAGGATAGCAATGCTTGTTTTAATTGTTGGTTTTTACAGAAGGTTGAGAATTCTTCCATAACATATTTTAAATCTTCATCACCTGTTATATAAGCTTCTCTTAATTGTTCTTGAATTGATAGTTGTAAAACTTCATTTTCAACTTTTTTAACTTCTACTTTTAAAATATCTAATGAAGGTGTAGTATGGTATTTGTCATAGTACTTTAATATTTGTTTTATAATCCACTTATGGGCTTGATTGTTAAAATCATCCTCATTTAAAATATCATAAATGTTTGTTAGGAATTCCTTATGGGTTAAAAGTGCGGATAGCACTTTAACTTGAAACCCGGGGCCGTATTCTTCTATTGTTCTTAATGTCATAACTTATTTTTTCGAAACTAATTTTAAAAAATTTTCTCTTAACCAGAAATCTAAATTTCTAATCATTCCCCCCAATTCATCTTCATTGTATAAACTTGTAAATACCTCCGGAATATAAGGCAAATCTTTGGATTCTACAAATCCATCTATGTAAGTTTTGTCATTTTTATCCATCATTGGATTACTTAAATCCATTATTTTATAATTCTTTTCTAATTCATTAACTTCCTGAATTATCCTAGCATATATAACGTGTTCTTTGAATTTTTTCTCACAAATGTCTAAAATGTCTTGCCATGAAACCTCCCATTTACTTAACTCTGGGAATAGTTTATGTAGTTTTTTCTCTCCTAATCCTTTTACTCCCCTTATCTTATCAGAATTATCTCCCATTAAAGTTTTATAAATAATGAAGTTTTCAGGAGGCATATTATACTTATTTTTGAAATGTTCCTTAGTATAGAATTTCTTTTCCATAGGTCTATAAACTATAACTTGGTCGCTTACCAATTGAAGAAAGTCCTTATCGCTAGAGACTATGACTGCCTTATCACCGGGTTGTTTTAGCGCTTTATGGCTTAAATACGCGATGATATCATCTGCTTCTACCTTATCTATTGACACAGTTTTAACTGGAAGGGTTTTTAAATATTGAATAATCCTTACCATTTGGTCTATTTTAGAATCATGTTCTTCTTCTAAATTGTCAAAGGCATCCCAATTAGTAATTCTTTGGGTTTCTCTACCTGATTTATACTCAGGAAGGATATTTTTCCTATTCATAGAAGAACCCGCCCCATCAAATACTACATAGACTTGATGGGGTTGGATTTGTCTTATTAATGCTCCTAAGGATCTAAAAAAACCACCTAACCCCCCAATATGTACTCCTTTTGGGTTAACCATCTGTAGTACTGCGAAGTTTCTAAAGAATAAATTTAATCCATCTATTAGTAGGATTCTATCCCCTTTAGGCATACTTATATCATTCCCCTGATCATCGTTCAGGAGGGCTAATAATTCTTTTTTTCTCATAGTTTATTCTGGTTCTTCTGTATAAAAGGAGGTATCATTATATTCATGATCTTCCTCAACAATTTGAAAATCACCACCACCTAAAATCCTTTTCCAAGCATCGGCATTTTCAGTTTTATAATCTTTAAGTTCCTTATCATTATCATTGATGAAACCATGAGGAGTCATAACTATTCTACCTCTTGTAGTAACTCCATTAATGTGGTTTTTATCTATTTGTAAGTTTACTCTTTTAGCAAATTCAACCTGTTTGCCATCTTTAATTGCTTTAATTTTAGATGTTCCAGCGTTTGAAATATTACCAAATGTAACTACAAATGTTGAATCAAACCACATAGCAAACCCACCTTTATTCATTAATTTGGGTTTACCCATTGGTGATTCTGCTTTCGCTGTCCAAACTTTATTAATACAAACTAAGGTATTAGTATGTTTAGATGATTCTTTTCTTGATAATGTAATTCTTTGGTTAACATTGTTTCCAAATTGGGTTGACATTGCACCTGCATTCCATTCATTGTTATTTTTATTTGATTTAATGGACATCTCACAAGGTACTGAGCCTATACTATCCCATAAGAATAATAAATCATAGGGTAAATTACCTTTTTTCTGTTCATCAATCAAATCTAGAATAAACACAGCTACATCTTCAATGGTGTTGATTGTTTCTCTATCAACATATATGAAATTACCATCGTAATTTACTATTTCACCTGTTTTCTCATCAACAACTTCATTAACTTCCATTCCCATCATTGTAGCATGATCCCAGGACCATTTCATTTCGGTAATGATGAAAACAGGAAGAATTTGTCGCTTTTGAGCAGCAACTGCCGCTTCTAAAAGGGCAGTTGTTTTTCCTGTATCTGAATGGCCTCTAAGTAAAACAATGTGTCCCATTGGTATTCCAGGAACAGATGTTACGTCTTGGAATGCTTTTGAAAGTGGGATCCATTCTTGATCTTTAAACTTAACATTTTGTTTAAGTCCTTTTTTTTCTTTAAATGAATTTAAATCAAATTTTGATTTTAATTCCTTGGAGACTGCCTCCTGTAGTGATTTTTTTCTTGCCATACACTTTTATTTAAAATGGTAAGTCATCTGAATCATCATCCCCTAAACCATTTTTAGCAAACATTTTGTCAAATTCTGTAGCTTTTGAATCCGGTTTTTTACCTTGAGTACTCAAATCGAAGTTATTTGTACTTGATTTTTTATCACTATCAAATTCTACTGGTTTTTCAGAAGATATATCACCTTCATCACCCTCTTCTTCTTCAGAAATGAATTTTTGTAGTTCTTCTTTCAATTTATCATATGTGTATTTGAATCTTTCTTCTAGTAATGAAGGTTGATTAGTTAACCAATCTTTTGCTGTTGCAGCATCTTCACTTAAAGCAGTTGGCTTTGGTTTTGGTCTTAAACTTAAGTTAAAACCTAATCTATCCTGTACTTTAGTGGCATTAACAACAAAATCATGTCCTGCAGCAACATCAGTAAAATCACCATAATCTTCATCATCTGCAATTGATAATAATTCTAAATAAAGGGTTCTACTAAATTCGAATAATCTAACTCCTTTATCTTCTTCACCTCTAACAATTACAGGAGCAAATACTCTCAATTTAGGGGATAATTTTTTAGATAATCTCCAATTTTCAGGTTCTGATGTTGTTCTTAGTTTAGCTGTGAAATCAACAATGGGATCATCTTCTCCCCAATTCGTTAAAGCCATAATTGGAAATTTTCCAACTCCGTAGTGCATCATAACCTCATGAAATGGATCATTAGTAACCTTGTGTTGTGAAGGGACAAATCTAATTTGATATTTTCCTTCTTCTCTAGGTTTCCAATAAATTAAGGTGTAATCCTTTTTTTCTTTATTTTGCGAGTTTGGTTGTTTGTTTAGGGTGTTCAATCTCGACTTAATAGCATTTAAATCCATTTTTTTTTAAGTTTTAATAATTAATAACGGGGTAAATATAATGAAAAAGAATTGGGGAGCCAAATTATAATTCAATTATTTTATGAATTTTTGTATTTAGCTGCTTCAATTCATTGTGTTGGGTTAATAAAACACAGTTTTTGTAGTGTTGCCAATCTATAGGGAATTTAGTATCTACAACTCCACCATTAAGGCTTTTTATAAGTTCATTTAAAGCATTTATAGTATATAAAGTATTTGTTTCTTTTTTTCTATGAACCAAAATTGTATTTTCTGGGATTACTTGCACATTACCTTGATCGACATTATAAGTGATAACGTATTCCTCCTTGCTCTTAATATAAAGAACAAACATTTTATTATACATTATAGAATATCGGGATGATAAATCTTTTATTAACCCATCAATCCCTTCCAATGTTGTGAAGGTGCAAAATAATTTGTTATTCAATTCTCCTATATTTAACGGGTTTTCAAAATCGTATTTCTCCGTATAAATACTGTCTATGTTATTCAAAATCGTAGCTTGTTCCATGTTTCATTTTTACTTTTAATCCATACCTTTTAAAGATATTTTCTATATCTTCTATTAAATATTCTTCGTTGTTATCTATGTCAAATAAAAAGGCATCGTATGTGTATAATACCAATTTGGTTTTTGTGCTTAATAATCTTCTTAATATATGCCCCAATATACGAACATTAAGTGACGTCTCCAAATTTTGAAGTAGGTAATTAAATAGTTTTTGAGGATTCATATTATCTAATTTATCTTTTTCAAATCGATGTTTAGAAATCATACATTCAATATAACCATCATTGTTATATTTTTCCCATAATTCATCTATATATTTTTGTATTTTTACAAAGAATTCTAAATCCTTGTACTGCTTAAATACTCCACCATAAAGTTGTTTGAATGTTAATTCTTTGGATTTTTTATAATCCACCCCATACATTTCTGCAAAAGAAGCATGTATATCATCAGTATCAAATTTATATTCTACAAGATGAGCAGCAAGGGTAGGATGGTAGGCAGAAATATCTATTTCAATAAATTTATCATTTTCTGGAATAAATGATTTACGGCACCCATTTTCTTTGTTTAATGCTGCAAAGTTTATTCCTCCGAACTTATTTGAGGGTCTTGTTGTGGTTGTGTTAAAGTTATATTGTGTGTAGACTCTATCTTGGCTATTACAGTCGAAATAGTCTTCGAAGAGTTGGGAATCCACTCGTATGCCATTTTTCTCGATAAATTTGAATACCAATGGTACTGAGTTGTTGTAAAATTTGTTGATGGGTTCATCTTTATATTGTTTTAAATTATTATAATTTTTTTCACATGCCTCATAGTGTTTAACTAGAGGAATAATTCTATTGATATCTAATTTTCCTTGGTGTCTTTTATAACTATTGAATAATCTATGTGTTTGAGTTGTTTCTTTTTCATAATTAGGTGATGCTAGAGATAAATCAATTACTTCCTTAAACTGCCAGTAAAAATGCATAAATTGCTTTTTATCCCAAACGTATAACTTATCGAATTCACTAATTAATTCTCCAATATACTCGTTGTTTAACGACATAGCTTCGCTATGGTCTACTGCAAAAATGTATCCTTTAGTTGCTTCAAATGGTCTAATGTAAACTAAACTAACATCTGTAATTGTTGGGTGTGATTTATATGAGTAGGGTATGACCTCTATATAAGCTTCCTTATAACCTTTTTTAATAAATTCGTTTAATTGTCTTTTGGTTTCTACTATATAGAACATGTCGTAAATATACGAAATATATTTTAGGAGGCCAAATGATATTTAGTGAAATCTTTTTGGAAATAGGAAGTAAACCCATACCAATTATTTTCTCTTTCAACTAATTCAACAATTCTTTTATTTGATTGGTATACTTGTTTTTCATCTCCAGTTAGGTTCCAAGGAAGAGTAAGGGGATTAAATAAATTAAAAGTAACTAAAGGATCTTGATTTATATATTGTTGGTATTGGGTAGAATCTATTTCAAGGTATATTAAATTGTTGGTTCTTTTTAGGAAATATCTTTGGAATTCACCAATTTTATAGTCATTAACTGTTGGTATAGTCAATAGGGGAATTGGGGTGGTTTTAACTGGAGGTAAGGAGGGGCCAAGTGTTAATAAACTATAGGTCATATTATTAATAGAACTATTTGGGGTGACAAAAGGTAAACCCCCATCATACCCCTCTACATATAATAATTTTTTACTAGATTCTAAAGGGGAGTCTACTCCAAAAATATTTCCTTCAAAAAATTCTGTGGGGATTAGTTTTTGATTATTACCCGTTTCAGGGTTTTCTCCTGCAAAATAGTCGTTTGTAGATGTTTTATAGTATGCTCCTTGGTAACCTTGACCTGTTTGTTCTATAATATATTCTCCCCCATTGGTAAATAAATTAGTTTGAATTTGAGATTTAGGATAGTATCTAGCCATGTTAAGTTATATTGTAAGAAGGGATTTTATTTTTGTTTGCTAAATCTTTAGCTTTGTCAATGGTTTTTTTAGCTTCAGTTCCACTTCCCCAAGATATATGGAAATGATTAGCAGTTCCTGATGATGTTAATCTTCTATATTCATCAATAAATCTAAAATTCGGGTAATTGCCTGCAGCAAATCCTTGGAGGATTTTAACTATGTTATTTAAGGCTTCTTCACTATTAGGAGTAACAACAAAATCAAGACCCCTTCCTGATTTATGTCTACTATTATAGGATAAATTTTGATGGAAAGCATCATTTCCTCCTGTTACTCTTATATTATATGTAGGATATAATTCTTTGATTTTTCTAAATAAAGAACTAGACGCTTTTTCTAAAGATGATGAAATATCTCCCCCATTGTCTATTTCAACACCTTTTTCAATGTACCCCAATTCTTCTAAAGTAGTTCTTAATTTATTAGCATTTACACCATTTGTTGAAGGGGATGATGTTGTAAAGGATCGGGATTTGAAATTGTTTTTGGGAAGATCTTTTACAGGGGCACTAATAGCAATAGCCATAGTATCTAATGAGGTTTGCCAATAATTATCTTTAATTAGATGGTTTACTTTAGTGATTACAAAATCTAAAGTATTAGGGTAATTTGAGGGTAAAAAGTTAGTATCTACATTTAATTTTTGATAAATTCTAATTCCAGATAGACCATCTATATCTAATTGAAGATTAAAGGGGATGAATCCTGTTTGATTAGATCCTAAATCTTTCCCTAAAGAAGAAGAATAGTGGAGATATTCATTATAACCCTTAATAGTATCTTTATTAAAGGTAATAACATCATCAATAAATTTATTGTCTTTTAGATTATTTATTGGATCTGGACCTAAACCTATAACCGAATATTTTGAATTGAGAAATTGGGAATATGATTCTTTAATTTCTTTATATTTATCTTCAGAAGAACTGGTGACATTGACCGAAGCTTCAGGGTCTTCTAATGTAGGTTTAAATCTATCAATTATCCCTGAATTCCATTTGGAAAAAGCTGTTGCTTCTTCTCCAGGAACATATCCTTCTCTAGTAGCTCCAATAGTAACCATAGAGGCATATTCTTTAGTTATTGAAGTTTGAATTCCTGCATTTTTAACAAAATTAGATTTAATTCCATTATACCCATATACTTCAAAAGTATAATCAACATCATCTTCAATTTCTAAATATTTAAATAATTTTTCTACCTTGGGGATGGTTGAATTATCTATTATTTTAATTTGGTTAGATTCTTCCTCAATAACTGCTTCTAATTGATTAACACTCCCTAATGATGAATTAATATCAGTTAAAAGTTTATTTAATAATGAATAAAGGTTAATTTTACCCTCTTTATTTTGTAATGCCCCGAACAATACATCCCTTATATAAGAATTATTAACATAGATATTCATGGTTTGCCCCCATTTAACATCCTTATCACTACTAAGATATTTATGAAATCCTTCTAACCCCGTAAAAATCTTTGTTGGTTTATTTCCTTCATATAAAAAAGTATTATTTTCAATAATACAAACTCTAGGATCTAAGGAAATTGTTTGGTTGGTAATAGTGTAACATATGTTGGTTTTAATATTTGTGTCTATTTTTATTATAGATTCTCCTCCATTAACTACCGGAATTAAATTATTATTGAAAAAATCTAATAATGCCCCTAATCTAATATATTTTTCTCCCCCATTCATTGTAGTTATAATATAATCAACTTTATCATCAGAAAATTCGATTGATAAACCTTTAAAGGTAGATAATTTATTTAAACATTTCCCAAAAGTAAATTTTTTATTTAAAGGGTCAATTATATTTATATCATCTGTACCTAAACCTTTAAAGTTTTGGGTACTTTTTGATTTATTAAAAGTATATATCCAATAATCAGTTTCAAGGTCAAATCTACTCCATCTATTATTATGTTGTCCTATATAACCTTTTACTAAATTTAAGGCTAGTTGTTGGGTAGAATTAGCAGGGACTGAACCTGTAACTGCAGATAAATTGGGTATTGCTTTTAATGTATTCTGAATTCCTGAGATGCCAGTTTTATAAAAATTAGAAAATTTAACAGGAATTTGGTTAGTAGTTAAGGATTCAATAACATCTCCTTTGCTTATTAAATCCAATTTTATATTATATGATAAATCCTCTTCTAAGGTCCAAGTAAAATTAATAACTGTACCTACTAGAGCATCATAATTACCCTTAGTTTCTTTTCTTTTATTTTCTATTTGTACCAATAATTCTGATATTGTTATAGGTGATACTTCTGAAGATGCTGCAGAATTAAATAGAAAAGAACTTTCTATTAAAGTTTCCTCCATAGATTGGTAATTATTTTTAGTAGAAAAATATTTGTCATTTCCCCACTCTAACATCACAGTAAAACCCAACCTTAGGTATAAAACATCTATTATGTCAAATTGTTGTCTGTTATTAGCTTTAATGTTTATAGTAGATTTTTTTATAGATCCTCTGTTTAAAGATTCAATATTAACATCTATTATTCCAGGCATGGGGGAATAACCAAATTCAGTTCCACCTACACCATAAGCACCATTTAAATTATTAGGAGAAACAATCCCTGCCCTATCTCCCTTTTTTCCTATCCCATTGAATAAAACGTATTCTTGAGCTAAAGTTGTACCTTTAAAAGTATAGGGTAGGTTTATTTCTTGTAATCTTTTTTCTCCTTTTTCTTTAGGATCTATATAAACTGAAGAAGCTAATTTTACCCAAGCATTTCTGGAGTTTAGATATTGAATTTGCTCTGGGGTTCTTGGGGTTGTTGTTGTACCGCTCCCATATATTTCTTGCCTTACGTTTATTTGTTCGGCAACATAATTTTTAAAAGGTTCTCCTATTATGGCCATAACTTTATTGGTTTAATTTATTATAAGCGGCAAGTGTAGGGGTAGGGTTTGAAGGTATTCTTAATTGTGTTCCTACTGGTGGTGTTAATGAACTTTGATTTAGGGCACCATTAGCATTAGAAATTATCCACCATAAAGATGAATCATTGTAGTATTGTTGAGCTAAAGTATCAAATCTATCTCCAATAGTTGTGTAAACATATATATCACTAAATGATCTAGGTATTTCAGGATAACGAACAGTTTTATAAATTTGTTTGCCTTCTGGGGATCTAGTGGTTGGTATTTTACTATATCTATTCATTAATTAATTTTATCATCATAATTACTTTTTAAGGGACTTCCACCACTTAAAGCGATATATCTTTGATTACCATATTTAGAAATTCCTCCATTTTTTAAATTATATTCATTAGTTTGTTTTTCAGGTCTAAATGTATGAATAGGAGTGAATGAAAACCCGCTTACTTTAACAATATGAGGCATTTCTTTAACTGTTGAGTCATAACCCCCCTTGTCATCAATTCCTATTTCCCAAGGTGATTCTTGGGGAATATCTAAAGTCATACTAGATATAAATCCTGGGAGTTCATAACACCATCCGCCTAAAGTTAATTGAACTAAAGAACCACCCATATAACCAGAAGGGCTATAAGTAGGGGCTAAATTTGAAGCTAGAAAATTTAATTTTTTATATTGTGCTATTAATTCTTCTTTAGATTGAGCAGCTACAGTAAATGATAATGAAATGTTTCGTGCAAACCCTCCATATTTCCAAAAACTTTCTCCTCTCCCTAAATATTTTTCTTCATTCCAATTTGCATTATAAGCATCACTAAAACTATCAATATAAGCTCTAAAATGGATAAATTCTTTTTCTTGTGGGTTGGTTTCATTTATAGCGGCAATTCTAAATTTAACTAGGTCATTTTTACTTACACCAGATTCTTTTACTTCTTTGGATTGGTAAATTGGTTGAGCATTTATTTTATCTATTGGACCTATTCCTGAACCATCAGTATAGCTTATTAAATTTTTGTTTGATTGACCTGGGGAGGTGTAGCCTATTCTTGAGCCATTTACCCCATCTATAGTTTTCCCATCTTCAGGTTTATAGGAAGGGGCTATGCCTGTTACTCTTGAGGTTGATTGTCTACTTATTTGAAATAATTCCTCTCTAAAATCTTGAATTTTAGTTTCTTTACCTTTGAAAACATCAAAACCCCTAGATAGAGTTTCTTTTTTTAAAAAAGAGGGTAGACCTAAAGGTGTTAGAAATGGGTTAAAGGGAAGAGAAGGAGGTGCGAAAAAAGATTGTGGGAAATTGAAATTTTTTATACCCGTTTGTAAGGGTGTACCTGTGTTACTTGTAGCAAACTTAATATTTGTTTTTCCTATTCCTAAACTTGAACCAGGACCCCCAGAATAAGATAGGATATTTACATTACTACTAAATATATCTTGTGTGTTGTTATATAAACCAACTAATCTATTACTATCAATTTTAACTATAGAATTATCAAGTATACCACTACCTCTAACTACATCGGAATAGGTTGTAACCCCTTTTAAAGGATTCAAACCCTGCTTATATAAATGTGCCCCTGCAAAATTAACTCCTGCTTGGGCTATAGTAGATAGGGGAGTATAAAGACCTTCATTTAAGGGTGCATTTTCCCAACTATTATTCTTAACTTGATTTCCACTTGCTTGTGTAGCAACTCCAATTCTTGATAGTAAGTTTTGTTTTGCAACAAATAAAATACCTCTTGGTGATTTTAGATCTCCAAAAAACTTAGTTAACCTGACTACATCTGTAGCCGCATCAAGAGGGGCATTTAATCCGCCTCTTAATAGAAAATCTTCAGATTGGGGTACTATATTCCTATCAATAGGATTAGTAATGTAAGGTTGTCCGCTATTTCCACCTCCAGGGGTATCGGTAGCAGGAGCCATCCCAAATTTTAAAGATTTTAGGTCAGTTTTTAGATCTAATAATCCCATTAAAATGAAGCGCCCTCAGGTGTGTTATCTCTATAATTATTTGTAGGTACTTGCCCATCTAAATCTAATGTTGAAGGAGATGGTTTATTTGGTACATTTGGTATTCCATTTATGGAATATGTATCCTGTAATTTTGATTGAGCTGTTGCTCCTATTGGTGTTGGTGGAGTTGAACCATTACCATTAGATAATGGTGTTCCCGGGTTTGTTGTTAATTGGTCTAATAGTCCCATAATTTTGTTTTTTAATTGTTTATTATAAATATTATTGAGTTGAGTAATTTGAAATAGATAAGGCTTGTCCTACTTTTTGTCCATCTAAAGTAACAGTACCTCCTTCTTTAACGACACTTATTAATTCTTTTAATAATGAATTTGTTTCAGAGTTTCCACTAAATCCCATTGATTTAGCCTTACTTAATGGAACTACTGCTTCTGGTTCTCCACCTTCACCTATTATAGCATTTGTTGGTCCTGTTACTATACCACCTGTTGCCATTGGAGTAGGGGTTGGTTCAGATAATGAAGTTTCAGAAAATTTTGATAAAAAAGATGTATCAGCTCCAAAATATGAACCTATTCCAGCCATAAACCCTGCAGCCGCTCTTATAGGAGCTAAAAAATAATCACCAATAGCTTTACCTACTTTTTTAAATAATCCACCAATATTTTCTATATTATGAGCAAAAGCAGCCATTAATCCCTCTTTTTTAAATACCCCAAAAAGTTCTTTTGCATA
>TARA_R110000822_G_scaffold25185_4_pt1 | contig 16409 bp, 16 predicted proteins | sample TARA_R110000822 | Tara Oceans TARA_R110000822 (sample SAMEA4397666) | marine metagenome | biome: Polar Biome; feature: [SRF] surface water layer (ENVO:00010504); material: water (ENVO:00002006), including particulate matter (ENVO:01000060) such as... | depth 5 m | reverse complement strand
AATTTCCTGTATCGTCAATTGTTACAGTTGAATTTTGTATAAGTTCGCCTGTTGTTCCATCAAATCTAGTAATAGCATTATCAGTAGCAGAAGCAGGACCAACTACATCACCAGAGGAGCCAGCAGGTGTAGACCATGTATTATCCCCTCTCAAGAAGGTAGTTGCATCGGCAGTACCAGTAGTAGAGAGCATAGGAATATCTACTGATCCAGCAGAAATAGTAGTAGCAAATGAACTTGTTCCTGAGCCAGTAATATCACCTGTTAAAGTTATAGTTTGATCTCCAGTATTAGTGCCAGAAGTATTAGAAAGTTTAGTTATGTCTGTGGCTGTAACAAACTTATTAGTAGTTGCTGTATCATCTATGTCGTCAGCGTCAAGCACTACTACACCTGTTTGTGTGTTTACAGAATCAACTGTATTTACTTCTGCTCCTGTAGCTATAGTGTCTAATTTAGTCCCGTCTACTGAAATGTCTCTACCATCAACTGTACCTGCTGTAGTAATATTACCAGAATCATCTATAGTAACTGCTGAGTCCTGTATTAATTTTCCTGTAGTAGTGTCAAATCTAACTACAGAATTGTCTATAGAAGATGCTGGGCCTACTACATTTCCTGTACCTGAGCCTGCCGCTATAAACTCTAAAGCTGTTTCATCTATATTTACTGCTACAAGTTTGCTTGCTTGACCTGAATAACTATTAGGTGTATCATTAAGTTGCGTAAATCTTGCCGCCCCAGATGTTACTCTATTAGAACAAGACTCTACAGTAGCTCCAGATTCAGGAGAAACTTTATTGGTTATATTTACTCTAACCACCGAATGTTACCTCCTCACCAAATAGTTGTACTACTGCTATAGAATAACTTCCTGCGTTTGTATTAGTTACTGATATAGATACAATATCTTCTTCAGACCATAAATCAGGAGATAAATTAAATTCAGTAGTGCCTCCATTTATCTTAAGTGATAATGGTCCAGCTATACTTAGGTCTTCGGCAAAAAAGTAAGTAAATACTGCATCCTCTCTAAGGATTATAGATACAGGTTCATCTGTTACATTTCCTGGTACTATAATATATTGTTGTGCTAATATTACACTATCAGTGCTGTTATCACCCAAATAGCATATATCAGTCATAGCATCTTTTAAATTGACACCCTCTAATCTTAAATATCCGTTGTAGTTAATTTTCCTCGCCAATGACTTTTATCCTTAAAACTTTATTTATATCTGCATCATCATTATCTATCAGTAAAGATGTAGGTTGTTGAGACAGTATTGCTTGTGTATTTATAATATATCTTTCTGCTGAGCCGTTTAATTTATAATAAACTTCTCCACAACTTCTATTTAATATAATAATCTTTCTTATTACACCTTTGAATGTAAGAGGTATAGATATATCTATTTCTCCACCATATATTGTAATATCAAATGACTGTGCTAAGAATCCGAAGTAATTTAATTCGTTAGACGCTTGGATGTTCTTGTTGCCATCAACATTGAAGAAGTTTTTTAGTGTTATATCTTTAGGTGCTAATACCATTACTTAACTTCCTTATAATAAGTTAATGAGTAAAATGTACTAGTGCCACCGGTTACAACCTTGATTTCAATAGGACCTTTGTGTGTGATTTCAAGTGGTATATATAAATCATATGGAACTGTCCCTGTAGCACTGGTAGCAGCAAGAGTTCGTCCTATAGGAACTTCCACATCTACAAACTCATCATAAGTTACTAGAAGGCGGGTGATACTTGATGAGACTGAAGATGAACCATTTGTTAAATAGACTCCTAACACCAACCCTCCCCTATCACTGGTTAATACTGTTGCAGGATTGTTTATAGCAAGTGATGAATATGACTTACTAAAAGATTTAGTAGGTCCGAACTCTGTTATTATCTGTGAGTCTAGGTTTATGTTATCTGCTTCTATACATATACCTAACCTTACGCCAGAAGTATTTAGTTCTAAATTTCCTAGTGAATTAAGATATAATATATCTCCTGGAACAGCCCCCGAATAACTTATCTTAGAGCCTAGGTTTTTTAGTAATAGGTTAGCAATGTTACCAGAAGTTATAGTTTGTGTAGAAAACCCTATTTTATTAGCACTATCTAATATATTAAATGTTGCTGGTATAGATGTGTTGTCTCTTCTGGTAGTTAGTCCATCAACTAGTGCTGGATCAACTGTATAAAAATTACCGCTTGGGTCAGTTATGGCACAAGAGATGGTTGTCGATCCTACGCTTAACGTATCTCTTAAAACCATATCAGATATATTATAAGGATAAAGTAAGTCATAAATTTCTATGTTAGCCCCTCTCTTTGCAATGATTTGATACCCGTCAGATATGAATCTTACATAGGCTAAACCAGAGGCTATAAACTTAGTCCTAATAGGGCTATTAAAAGCTGTGTGTGCTCTATATGCAGTTGCTACAGGAGCTTCAATTATAGTATCCGCACCTTCTACGCTTATATAACTCATACCTCCAGGTAAAAAGTTTAGGCCTCTATGAGCAAACCCTACAGCTGTATTTGACCCTAGTAATGTCTGGCCATTAAATTTAAACGGTACTGATACGGAGTAAGTATTTATTGAGCTTGTGCCAAGTCTTACATTATATATTAAACCATCAGGGGACCATTCGACTCCTGATGCGTTTGTATGTGCAACAGATCCTCCGCCTCCAGTGAAGGTTAAAGTGGTTATGTCATAAGGAGTAGATGCGTCTAATGTAAGTAAAACATTATTTTGAGAAGCCGACATTGTAAGTTTATTGCCGTTATCTACCCAATTCATATCAGAAGGTTCTGTTACAGAAATTGAAGTAGTGTCGTAAGTTACTCCTACAGTTGCTGAATCTGCATTAACCCCTGTAGCTACAGTACCAGGAGTGCCTGAGATGCCTACCCCTGATACAAAATGTATTGGTTGATTAGCTGTTACGTTACCTTGAACAATGAGTTCCGCTGGTATTAAAGACCCACAACACCCACCACTAGAGGCTCCTAAACCTAATAAATCACTTGCATTAACCATTTTTACTTACTCCTTTAACAGTAAACTCTATAGTTGTACCATCTTGACTGTAGAACTCATATTCTGCATCTACATTTAAATTTAAATTTTCTGTGAAGTTCTCAAAAGGATTAGTGCTGTTATATAGAGCTACTGGATTGTTAACCCCAAATACTTCACCATACTTAGGCCTTACCTTAAAGCTAAAACCTGCTACTACATCTCCTGTGTCTATAGTTATCTGAGCCCCACCATCAATATTATAGTTGACATTAGGGGTTGCTGTAAAATTTCCTGCTTGGTCTACAAATACTGTAGATGCCGGAGGGTTTTGAAAGGCTATATTTCCTGCCCCATCTGTAAATGCTATTTGACCGTTAGTACCATCAGGACCTACTGAGTAATTAGTATCACTGCCTATTACTGCAAATTCTGGGTCTAAACCACCAATACCATCACCAACAAGTACTTTATTAACTGGTACATCGCCTACATATTTAAGTACTTCAAATACAGCTAATTCTCCTGTAGAATCATCAAAGCCAACTACCTTACCATAATTTCCCGCAGTGTCCGCGAAGACAAATATTTCGTTGAGGTATGCAAGAAGATCATCTTGTCTAGCTCTTATTTGCTCTGCTGATCTTTGTTGACCTGTACGAGGTTGCCCACCTGTAAAACTCTTACTACCTACCATACTTGCTCCTATCTTATATTATAGCACCTTGTGCTCTAGTACTAAGGTATATCCTTATTATCATCAACACTAATGTTCTGACCTATTCTACCATCAAAATACTCTTCTATTGGTGAGGCAATCATCTCGAAACCATAAGATCCCCATCTCTTTCCCCCATCATTATTTACAACAACAAGAGTTAATTCCTGGAATTTAGGTATTGATTTTGCTGCTAAGTATGAGTATCTTTCTGCGGCGATTCTACCCCAAACATCTAGTGGATTCTGTGTCCAAATATCTGAAGCACTACTAGTCCATACATCCTCTGTCTCTAATGATATAGGTGTAATTAATTTAGACTGTGTAATTGTCCCATCATAATCTCTTCTTCTAGCAAACTCATCTATTAGTGGGTAGATATCTAGCTTCATAGCACTATCAAGTACTAGATCTAGTAATAAAACATCCATAGTTTTGAACTGACTTCTTACACCAAAGTCAAATGCTTTAGTAGTAAATGCTGATCTATAAGCATTACCTGTGTCAAGATAAGTGTTATCCACTTCTGTACAAATAATCCTACCATCTGAGAGACCAAGAAAAGGTACTCCAAAAATAGTAAAAATACTAGTAATTCCTGCACCATCTAAACTAAAAGTAAATAATGACCACTTATGTACTGCTGCTTTATTAGCTACAGCCTTAGTAGAGTTATTAAAGTCATACATAAATACTAAGGTATTAAGATCACCAGCTGAAGCTGGCACTGCACATAAATATCTTTGACTAGCATCATCTATAGTAGATCTTATGTTGTCTGATAAAGAGAAGTTTACTCTATTAACTACGTTCTGTATATCTCCTGATAATGACTCTCTGTTGTTAAGACCAAACTCTTTTCTAGCATCTACTGAGTCTACAAATATAAACCCATCTCTAGATAACCCCATGAAACCTTGGTTAATTTCTCGGCCAGATCTACCATACAAAGATATCCTGTTTGACTCTCTCTGCATTGTAAAGAAGTCGGCAGGATTTTGTTGTTCAATAATATTAACATCAGGCTTTATACTACCTATTAGAGATGATGTTGCTGATTTTTGTAACTCTTGATTAGTAAGGTTTACCATTACAGATCTTGCAAATGGGAAAGCATTAGTTACAGAAAGACCATCTTCTTTACCATATTCTAATCTTTCTGCTTGTGGTCCGTTAAAGTCTGTACCATCATTAGTTTCTGATATCCATAATCTTCCGATGTCTGATATAGCTACCAATCTTCCATTAGTATTTGAAAGACATATAAAGTTATCCGAGTAAGATACTGCTGTGTAATCAATAGTAGCATCACCAGTTCCAGCTATCAAAGTAAGTGTACCAGTTGTAGCTGCTCTACCATTACCGGCAATTTGTTTTAGTATTAAAGTTGTTCCTTCAGTAGTTACTTTAGTTACTTCTACATTGTAAAGTAAAGACCCATTAAAATAAGTAGCATCTAGTGTTGCTGCTGCGGCTGCATCTACAGTAAACTCTATTTGAAAGCCTGCTGGGTCTGGTACTGAATAAGATACATGATCGTCAGCAATATAAGTAATTTGGTTAGTCCCATCACAGAAGAAGTTTCTATTGTTTATAGTTTCCCAGAAAACAAGATTCTTATTAGTTACATTTAGAAGAGATCCTGAACCTGTAACACCATTTATCTCTGTCCACAAAGATGTAGGGTTGAATATACTTCTTGGGTCAGCAGAATAAGTAGATAATATCTTGTAGAAGAATTTTCCATCTTCTAGTATTGCCCCTATTTCTGCACCTGTTTCATTTAGTTCGTAGCCTTTACCTTCAATTAATGCAACTGCTCCCCACTGAGTAGCATCTTTAAATACTTCTGAGCCTAGACGTATCTCTATATCTCCAGAAGAAGAATAAACCATATTCTCCATATTAGTAAGCTGTGTGTCATCTAGAGTAGAAGGTTTAGCTCTTGTATTTAAGTTGCTATAACCTTTAGCTACTGCTGATAGTTTGTTCTCCACCATTAATAACCAGTAGCTCCATATTTATTATTAGTGAAATACCCACCACCTGTTTGTAATAATTGTCTCAGTACTTGTGGACTTACTTGAGCACCTAGTTTAGCTGTTGATAATGAACCCATAAGAGACTCAGGGTTTACTCCGCCGGCATCAAATCCTTGAGTTAGTTTTTGTCCTAGTTCTGAAGCTGAGGCTGCCTCTTTTCCACCTTTAGCTCCTTGCTGTTTTAAGAACTGTAAACTATTTAAGTCTCCTTGTAGTGCCGCTGATTCTGGGGTATTACCAAGAGCAGATCTTAAGTTAGTTTCTCCAGCTGTTAATTTATTAGTTGTGTATACAGGGTCTACTAATCTTATACCATCTTGACTTACTGCACTAGGCATTTTAGCATCAGAGAAACCAAATGCTCTTTTTATATTTTCTAAGGTGTTAGCTTGCCCCAATCTTTTTCCTTCATAAGCAGCTGTTTCCATAGGGGATAGGCCTGCTCCCATTAATTCTAATGAGTTACCTTTTTCTCCTGAAATTGCTTTTGGTAAGTAATCTTTGCCTTTGTTAGATATAGCTTGTTTTACTGCTGTACCTTGTACTTCTTTAGGTGTAATAATCTTATTATCTACTAGAGATCCTATCACCCTAGACTTTTCTGAGTTAGTAGCAGATATAGCTTTGTTAGCTGTTTCTTCTGATATACCAACACCTGACTCTATAGCCTTGTATGCTTTATTTAAATCCTGGAAATCTCCTGAGTAATTATCCCCATATTTAACTATAACTTTTCTGTAGCCTTTATCTAAATTTGTGTAGCTTTCTGGAAGTAGTTTAGTTGAAGCGTCTCTTATATTGTTTCTCTTTATATATCCGGCAAGGGCTTGTAAATCTGCTTTAGCTTCAGTACTGAATCCTCTCTCTAATATAGAGTCTACATTATTTTTTAAAGATAATAGGTGTTTAGTATCAATAGTAGCTCCTGCCTCATCTATATTACCAAATATCTTTTTCAGGTTAGCAACTTCTGAAGATGATCCAGCACCAACAAAATCACCATTATTTATCTTCTTAATTAGCTTAGTAATTTCTGGGGGTAGGTCAGATACTTTTATTTTAGATGTACTATCTTGAATAGTTTTCTCTACTTTATCCATAGCGGCTTTTATAGGTTTAAGTTCTGCTTCCCTAGCTTTAAATATTTTAGTCACTGTATTTACCGGATTAGCACCATCAGCAGCCTTTGTAAAATCTGAAGCATAGTCACCAAGTCTTTCATCAACGTCTCTACTTATTTGTCCAGCACCTAGGTTCTTCTCATAAGTTCTAATTACTGGTCCTAATACTGCATTTAGTACGCCACCAATAGCTGCTTGTACCCCAGCTTCTCCAGCTGTCTCCAGCATGTTATCAGAAAAGTCTGAGTTAGTTGGGTCTAATAATTTTGCTGCCCCTGCATATCCTGTATTAGATATTAAATTTGACCCACCAGCAATACCAGCACCTTTGCCAAAGTCACCTAATGATTTTAATAGTTGAGCAGAATTAGCAGAAGCTTTACTTGCTTTTATAGCTTTAGCTGCTGTACTAGCTACCGGGAATAGTTTAGGGGCTACTTTAGTTAGTATTTTTAGAGTACCTGCTAATGGTCCAGCTAACACATCGGCAATAGCTGCTTCAGTACCTAACTTAACTAGTTGTGCTTGTTTTAAACCAAATTGAATATTATCATCAGTAATATCTAAGCCTTGTCTAGCAGCTACCTTCTCCATTTGGCCTTCTTGGTTCATGCCAATAATAAGGCCTTTAACCATTAAGTCAATATTATCTGGGGACTTAGGGGGTCTCATACTATTAGCTAAACCTTCTGACATTAAGCCACTTAAAAGACCCCCCGGGTCAGATATTCTATTGTTTTGTGGTATTGGATTATTTATAGGCACATTACCTTGAATTACAGGAGCTTGTCCTGACATTGCTTTCTTAGCTCTTAATTCTTCTAATCTTTGTCTAGACACTACTGACCTCCTGTTTGGCCATACATTTTTAATATGTTACCTACATAGTTCTTAGTTTCTTCAGGGGCATATTGTAAATAATTTTCACCATAATTACTGATAGCTTTATCTACATTACCCATACCCCAATTGTAGGCTGCTAATGCTTTATTAGTATCTCCACCATATTTTCTAAGTAGTTGTCCTACATACTGTACTCCACCATTTAGATTTTGTACTGGATCTAGTGGATCTTGTACACCTAGTTCAGCGGCAGTAGCTGGCATTAATTGCATTAAACCTTGAGCCCCTACTGGACTTACTGCTGAAGGATCTCCACCTGATTCTTGCTGTATAATTGCTTGCACTAAATTTGGATCTATAGTAACACCACTAGCTTGCTCTGCTTGTTGTATAGCACTAGATAATGGGTCTACCTCTTCTTGTAATGTTCCGGCAGCTTCTTGTTCTAATAGTGTTTGGTATTCTAACTCTTCATCAGGAGTCAGTCCTTCTGAGAATGTTGTTGTAGCTTCCCCAAATGTACCTTGAGCATTATCATACTCTGTCTTTTCTTCAGCAATACCATCTTTAGTTAATTTATAACCTGAGTCATCTAGAGCTTGTCTCCAGTAATGGAAATCCCCCATATCTTCATACATATAAGCATTTCTAGACATGCCAGCCTGTAGTTTAGTGATACCTCTGTCCATGTTATTAACAAACTCACTTATATCACCAGAAGGAGATACAAAGGTTCTTAATGCTCTCATAATATCTTGATTGGTTAGAGTACCGGTTTCCCCGCCTTGTCTAGCTAGGAATGGAGAAGATGCTTCTAATTGGTTCAAGCCTGTAATAAAATCATTCTTAATTTGTTTTTTCTGGCCTTCAGTAACAGGACTACCATCAGGATTTATAGCACCTTTAAAATCAAATATATTAGACGCTTTTAGTGATTCAACCATCTCAGATATACCAGCACTATTATCACCACCTACTCTAGATAAAACAGCTCTAGCTTCTTTCATAGCATTAGAATCTACTCTAACACCAAGAGACATAGCAGATTTAAATGACTTATTCATACTATTTAAGTCTACATTTAACTCTTTTAATTTAGGAGATATTTCAGTAGTACTTACTCTAGCAGCTTCAGCAAACTTCTTAGACGCTTCACCAGTAGATGCTCTCTGTCTCTTATCTTCTAATGCTGTATACAGTTGTATTTCATCTTGGCTTATTGGAACTCCATTCTCTTGTAAATCCTGGAATACACCATTAATTAGTTTTTGTTTTTCCGCCACTGCAGCTGGGTTACTAATACCAACTTCTTTCTCTAGCTTATTAACCTCTAGTTGTGCTTTCTTAATAGCTAAGTTTTTAGTATCAAACGATCCTTTCAAACCATCCGCCATTTGTTGAAGCATAGGATCTACTGGTGTTGTAGTAGCTTCCTTAGGAGCCGGTAAGCCTGTTACGGGGTCTGTACCTGTAGTTTGGAAAGATGATTCACTGATTGACTGTTCCTCATCAGGAATACCTAATGCTAGGTTAGTAGCCTTTATAGAGTGGTCATAAGTCTTTAATGTATTTTGGAATCCCGGGTCATTAGTAAGCCCAAATTTTGCCGCCTCTAATTGAAGCTCACCTTTCTTAGCCATTAAATTCATTCTGTGTTGTGCTATAGAGTTTGAGTTCTCTTGTGATAGTTTAGTATAATTTATAGCATTACTAGAGTCAGTAGTCTTTCCTCGGAAATCTAACTTTAATTGCTCTAGGGCTTTTTGTTCTTCATAAGTTTGTTTTCTAATAGCTTCTTGTTTATTAGCGTCTTCTGTCTGTAATTGTCTAGCCATAGCTGCTTCTTGTTGAAGTCTGTCTCTTTGGCTTGCTGCGGCTTGAGTTATGGCAGTATTAATACCTGTTTGAAAATTTGTACGTTTATTATTAGTAAGACTTACTTGGTTACTAAGAAGAGCATTTGCTGCTACTGTTGGATCACGTACTTCAAATGATGCTCTAGCTGAATATGGATTATTACCTGACAATGTTATCTCCCGTTATGTTACTTAATTATTGTGCCCCAAGGAGCTGCTGTTGGTGTATTAGCTGCTGATGCTCTACCACCTTGCCCTGCCATGAGTTGCTGCATATACATGTTGTAACCTTCTTCTCCACCAAACTTAGAAGAAAGACCTCCACCTAAACTACCAAGAACACCTTTAGTTAATTGAGGGTGCTCTTTACCAAAGTTCATTAAATCTTTTAGCATATTACCTTGAGTAGCACCCTCTGCAATTTCTGAAGTGCCCATCCCTGGGAGTACTTTACCAGCCATACTACCAAGTTTTCCGGCTGCTCCACTAATTGCTGAACCTGCTGCTCCTGCTCCAGAAGCTAAGCCACTGCCCACAGCTCCGGCCGCACTACCTAATGCTCCTGCTGCTGCTCCTGCTCCAGAAGCTAATGCTCCTCCCGCTGCTCCAGCACCTGCTGCGGCTGCTCCGCCTGCTGATGCTAATAATGGTCCTAATGCTAATAAAAATGGTAATACCATGATGTTCTCCTAGTTAAACTACGTTATTTAAACCCGCTTGTATCCCACCCTTCAACATACCAGACATAAATCCAGGTCCTGCTGCTGCATCTTTTTGCATTTGTAGCATTTTGTCAGTGTATGCTTGTGATTTTCTGTTTTGATTAGCTCCTTGTACGTTAGCTAGATACTGTTGCATTATTTGGTTCTGTCTATCATACTGAGAATTTGCTGCATCATTAATAAAGCCTAAGCCGCCAAGAGTGTTTTGGAATCCTTGGTTGTATATATTAGCACCTGTAGTATTAGTGTCGTTAATCATATTACCGCCAGCAGTTAATGCTTGATTACCTAACTGACCTTGACCTAATCCTTGACCTGAGTACATACCAGCAAGACCAGCATCAGTTGTTCTTTGGGTACCAAGCTCACCTACTGTTTGTGCTCTGAATTGATTGTTTGACCCTAGTCTAGCATTAGCTTGATCTCTGATTAAACCTCTTTGTAATTCTGCGTTCATCTCATTACCAGATCTAGAGTTAGTACGTCCTGATCCTTGTGCTACAGAATTTAATTGTGATAAAGATGATCTTAGTGTATCTAAGGGTTGTGCATTAAAAAGATTCTGAATATCTTGATCTGCTGCTCCTTGTTGTTGACTTAAAGTGTTTAATATATTTTGACCTTGAGCACGAGCAGCGCCGGCTAAACTATCTACTTTTCCTAAATCTTGTTGAGCACCTGTTTGATAATTGTTCCCTGCTGCTAATAGTGGGTCAGAAGCTGGATTACCATTATTTAATATATCTGCACCTTTGTTTTGAAGGTCTGTACCACTTTGAATTAAACCTTGTGGAACTGATGGGTTTTGCGCTGGAACTGGGTCACCTTGATCTGGCACTTGTCCTTGTGTATTATCATCGGTAGCTTGCTCTGGTGCTTGATAACCTTTCTGTAGAGTGTTCTGGAAAACACTTTGTTGACTTGCTTTAGGTAATCTGTTACTTACTCCTGCTTGAGATAAGAAGTCTGAAACATTAGCAAACCCTTGACTCTTTATAGCTTTTCTACCTTTCTTACCAAACTTACCATTCTGTAGATAACTTTTACCAAAGTTTTCATTCATGTTAGGATTACCAGACATACTATTGTCCTCCTAAACGTGTTGCTTGACCTAAGATAGCCCCTAAATCCATTCCTTCACCCATATTCTGTCCGCTAAGAATATTTGGTACATTCATATTTAGAGAGTTACCAGGTGTAATACCATAAGGGTTTCTTCTAATTTTTTTCCATTTAACTCTATCTTTTGGCTTTATTGGCTCACCTGTCATAGGGTCTACTTTAAGGCGTTTTTTATCGTCAAGCTTTAGGCCTGCGTTCTTTTTAGTGAATTGAGGGGTTTGTCCTATTGTTGCCCCTCCGTTTAAAATACTTTGGATAAAAGGGTTTATTCCTGAAGGCCCCATTTGATTTAAATAATCCATGTCTGTGATTGCTCCTACTTTATATTATAGCACCTGTGGTTAGCTGCTACCTTGTCCTGTGTACCTTGAATAGAAGTTGTTTTGACTTCCTTCTAGAATGAATCTGAAGAGCTTTTTCCACTCAACCTCATATACTCGTTTTTGATTAGTTTGCTGGTTACCTTGATCTGAGATAAACTTAGCTCTATATTCTCTGTAGTTCTCTCTAGCTTTAGATACCGCTGCTGGGTTATCAAGAATATACCAATTTCTATAATGATATATTGAAGCATAAAGAAGTAATGATTTATAAGCTTCAGGAATATAAGATATATTAGATGAACTTACTCTGTATAATACACTTATTTCTGTGGTGTCTGATGGTAAAATATTTCCGGCAAACTCTATATACATAGTACCCTCACCTTCTGTACGCCCTACAAATGCAGGAAGACCAGCAAGCTCAGGAGATATAGAAGCATAATCACCCCAGAACTTCTTGTCTGACATATCTATAGGTGTAATGAGTGTATCTCCTACATAACATTCGATAAGCCATAGAGCATCATCTGGTAAGTATATTCTAGATACTGTTTTAGTAGTAGTAAGAGCTACTTGTTGTACTGTAAGTGAGTAATCAGCACGAGACCCAATACCTGAGTCAAACTCCTCAATTAGATCTCTTACCGATGCTTGTACTATCTCTTTAACTATAGCATCATCTTGTGTATTTCTTAATCTTAGAATAGTTCTTACCGATTCGGTGAACTCTTCGTAGTTTAGATTAGCCATAGTTATTTAGTCCTTATTCTTTTAATTGAACGTCTAGTTCTTTAGTTATTTTAGCTTTTTGTTTAGAAGCAGATTCTTTTAATTTAGCTTCAATATCGGCCATACCATTAATCTCATCATCTTCAAAATCTGGAGTAAGATCAGGAGCTGTATTAACTTCATCCTTCTTCAATACTACATCTGTGATAGCATTACTTTCTGTAATAAAACCATCTTTGATTGCTTTGATAACATCTTTCTTGTTTTCTGGGGTAACAACAAGTTTAATTACACCTTGAGCAATTCTACTTTTGCATTGTTTTGCTAAAGCTTGTATTACTTCATAAAAAGATACTACTGAATCTTTAGTACCATCTACTCTTTCTATTGTATCTAAATCAAACTCTAATACAGTCCAAGGCTTTTTATTGTTTAAAAGCATGTTGTTAGTAGTGTCTGTTTTGTTAGATTCCGCTTTAAAATCAAGTTCACCAATCCAAGTATTCTTGCCGGTCTTCTCGTCTCTATGTGCAATTCTATAGGTGCTAACTATATTCTTAGCTATATTCTTAAATTTTGTAACTACTGTAAGTTTTCTCATATAAATTTCTCCCTTAATATAAGCTTATAAAAATGTGGGCAGTTTGTTTTCGTACCCAGGAAATTATAGATTTAGACAGGAAAGATCCCTAGTCTTAACCTACTATACGTCAGTTAAGTTGATACCTTCTAAGATGAAGTGCTCAGTAGCATAAGCTATAAGAACACCCATATCAGAAAGGTAGTAACCACTGATACCATCGAAATCGTTATCTTGTGAATTAGATACCCACTTTAACTCTCTGCCTTTAACTGCAATAAGTTGGATTCTATCTGGATTTATAGATAGAATAACTTGGTTGTAGTTAACAACGTCAAGTAATGGGTGGTACATAAATGTCATTGGTCCAAACTGTGTTGAAATAGTTTTTACGTGACGACCTGTACTTCCATCTTTACCAGACTCAGCAAATGGAATGTTGTAGTTAATACCAGTAATTTCATTACCAATATTCCCAACTTTCTCAAATAAATCAGCTCCTACGAAGTGGTAGTAGTCTTTAGTACTTCCTACTGCTTGGTCCATAGTTTTCTTGTAAGCTGAAATAAGAGCTAGAGTAAGGTTAGCGTTTGCTTGACCTAGATCTGCTGCTGGTGCTAGTACGTTGTCTGGTGCGTATGTTTCAATAACATTGAAGATACCATCAGAAGTAGTGTACTTGCCCGCAGTTGCTCCTGTAGAGAAACTAGCTGTAGCAGTATTTACTCTACCTTTAGAATCTCTAGTCATTTTAGAGTAAAGTGCATTATACTCAGCTTCTTCCATTAAATAAAAGATTTCTTGTTGCTTTCTTTGATCTAATGTAGTTTGCTTAGTACGGTCATTTTTCTCTTGAACAACTCTACGGCCTGATTGAGTAAGGTCAGAACGACAGATTTGAGTTGCTGCTGATCTTTCTTCTACTGCATTGTAAGGACGTTCGCCAAGTGTAGTAGATTGGTCAGGAACCGCTCTAGATAACTTTACGAATACTGCATTGATTGGAATTGTAACGTCTGAGTTAGCTGTTACACCACCTGGAGTTACTGTACCACCAATATCAAAAACACCTAGAGGTCTTTCGATAGTTAGTGAAGTAGTTCCAGCTCCTGCTGTTACACGAACATTGATATTCTCTACTGGGAAGTGAAGTACATCATATTGTCTAATGAAAGGTGCAATAGTAGCGTCTACAGTTAAAGCTGTTGAAGCTGAAGCTGATGCTGCTGCTGCTGTTCCTTGACGAGGTTGCTTAACATCAAACTCCTCGAAACGTACGATTGGATCTGATGACCCTGTTATTTTTAAAGTTACTTTTGACTCATTAAAGCTTTTCTCACCATCGTAAGCGCCGCCTTTACCAGCCAGAATAACTAATGGGCTTAAAAAGTTCTTTCTAAGTTGATTACCTGTTACAGGAAGTACGATTTCCCCGTGAGATACATCACCTTTGTAATAAAGACCTGCTAAACCTTGATCTACTGTTACCATTTATTTTTCTCCTTGATCTAAACTAGTCGTAGTACTTTACTACTGCTGAATAGTTGTCTGTTTGTTTTCCAGAATCAGATGTTTGCGAATTGCTCGATAACATTGATTGATCCTGTAACGCTTTTCTTTGTGCTTTCTGAGCCAGTAAAGAGTCTAATGCTCCTGAACTAGGGTCATCCAGCTTATATATCCACAAATTTTTCATAGCTTGGTCTAGATTAGCAATAAAGTTTGAGTCTAGATATCCTTGCTTACTTGTAGCTGCTGCAAATTGTTGTTGTAAATTTCTAGGTAAATAAGGTACTGCCTCATTAATTGCATTGATGAAACTATCCTCATTGTCATATTTATCTTCCCAATAATTAGTTAATTGGTCTAGACAAACTTCATAATCTCTTGCCGCTTCTTTAGCTTCAAGTCTTGAAACCTTCTCATTGTACTCGTGCATCTTTTGTTGGTCTGCTGTAAGTTGCCCATATAAGTGTTGTGTAGCATCTGTAATGTTACCAAGCCCTATTTCTGAATCGAATGGATTTGGTGCTTTTACTTCTTGGTTTTTGAATTTCTCGTAATCTTGGTACTGTTTAAAACCAGGAATATTTTGGACTTCACTTAGAGCTGCTTGTTTAGCTTGTGCAATAATAGATGCTGTGTCTATTTTATGTTCTGCTGCAGCTGGAGCTGGTGTAGACTCTTGTGATCCGCTATCTTCTGGTATGCTATTTAGTTCTTCTGATGACATATTTATGGTTCTCCCTATCTGTATATATTATATTATAGCACTTGCTATTATTCGTATAACCCTACAACCTTATTAGGCTCTAGAATGATGTAACAAATATCTTGTGATCCTGTATCTTCTTCGGCAGTAACAATCTCATTGCCATAAGTAACAATGTTTACCTTATCCCCTAATTTAAAAGGTAACTTAGCTTCTTCGTTAATACCAATACTATAAACCTCATTAATAATTTCAGTTTTGAAAGGTGCTTCTTCATGGGCTTGTTTTGGGTTTTTTCTTTTTTCTTTTTCGTTTGGATCTTTATCCACTGTTCTTTTTATTAATATTAAGCCATTTAGCGGTTTTGCCGGCTTACTTGGCAGTTTTTCAATTATCTTACTCATTTCTATTTGTCTCCCTTGTTGTTGTCTTCCTGTTCTTTTATTGATTCTGTCAATAAAGTAATTGCGCTGTCTAGGTTTCCTAGACTGAAAAATGTAAGTAGATGCTGTGCTGCGTCTCTCTTACACTTATTTAGTTGTGCTGCTGTCTTTAGTTTAGATAGCTGGTCATCTGCTGTAGATGTCAAGAAATCACCATGTTTATCTATTGATCTTTGCTGTGTTTCTACCATTTGCTCTAATTCGTGTTTAAAGAACTTTAGACTCTCTCTTTCAAGATCATCTCTTAATAACATAAGACTATGTTTTATTTCTTTCTCGTTCATCCTTACTTGCCTCCCTTAGACTTGTTGTGGAACTTGTTGTTGCTGTGGTGCTTGCTGTTGTTGATTTGGATCTTGTCCTTCTTGTGGAGCTTGTTCTTGTTGAGGATTCTGATCCTGCATTAATTTCTGCATTTCTGTAGCTGAACCAAGCATAGAAGGTCCCGGTTTTTGAATACCAGCAGATTGAGCCTGTAAGAATGCTCTTGCTTCTAGCACCTCTGGGTCGTTTTCTACCATCCCTACGCTGTCCTCGAATAAATCTCCAGTAGCTGCTGCTTCTACTAAACCTTTGTAACTTCTTATAATTCCTAATGGGTCCATCTGAGATGCTTGAGATAACCAAGTCATTTGTGCATTCATCTTTGCTACCCTTGCT
>TARA_R110000822_G_scaffold22210_2_pt1 | contig 16455 bp, 18 predicted proteins | sample TARA_R110000822 | Tara Oceans TARA_R110000822 (sample SAMEA4397666) | marine metagenome | biome: Polar Biome; feature: [SRF] surface water layer (ENVO:00010504); material: water (ENVO:00002006), including particulate matter (ENVO:01000060) such as... | depth 5 m | reverse complement strand
AAGGGAGATTAAATGGCTAAAGCGAAAGCGAAGGCAGGTCGTGTGGATATGCAAGACCTATTAAAACTAGTGAACAAAAAGGCGGGCAGAAGTGTTGCGCATGACTTAACAGGTGATAATCCCACCTCAGTTAAAGAATGGATCCCAACCGGCTCACGCTGGCTTGATTCCATTATCTGCAAAGGAAAGATTGCCGGCATTCCTGTCGGCAAGGTTACAGAGATTGCTGGTCTAGAATCCACAGGTAAATCATATATGGCTGCGCAAATTGCAGCAAACGCCCAGAAGACGGGCAAGATGGTTGTTTACTTCGATTCCGAGTCAGCCATCGACCCAATGTTCTTAGAGCGCTCAGGATGCGACCTAGAGCGATTAATGTACGTTCAAGCATCCTCTGTAGAGTTTGTTTTGGAGACCATTGAAGAACTTCTTGGAGCCACCGATGAGCAGCTTGTGTTTATCTGGGACTCATTGGCGTTCACGCCATCGGTTTCGGATGTAGAAGGAGATTTCAATCCCCAATCTTCAATGGCTGTAAAGGCGCGCATTCTTGCAAAGGGGATGTCAAAGCTGACTATTCCACTGGCAGACAAGCAAGCTACGTTTTTGGTGCTGAACCAATTAAAGACTAATATCCCACAAGGACCAAACGCGCGCATTGTTGCAATGACAACGCCGTATATAACACCCGGTGGAAAGGCTATGCATTACGCTTATTCTTTACGCATCTGGCTCACCGGTCGCAAGGCAAAGTCATCCTTTATTGAAGATGACAAGGGTTTCCGCATCGGATCCGAGGTTAAGGTAAAACTTGAAAAGTCTCGCTTTGGAACACAAGGCAGGTCCTGTGCTTTCCGTATCCTGTGGGGAACAGAACAGATTGGTATTCGTGATGAAGAAAGTTGGTTTGATGCGATTAAGGGTTCCGATTCGCTCACATCCGCTGGTGCTTGGTACACGTTAACTGCACCTGATGGATACTCAAAGAAATTTCAGCCATCTAAATGGACTGATCTGATACAGACAGATAAAGAATTTAGAAGTCGCGTTATTAGAATTATGGACGAAGAGATTGTTCAGAAGTTTGATAAGCGACAGGGTGATGCATCGACATTCTATGAAGACCCAGAAGATCTAACTGTACCGGTGGCTTAAGATGAAAAGAGTTATTGTCATAGACGCGCTAAATATGTTTTTGCGCGCATATATTGTAGACCCATCCTTGTCCACAAACGGACAGCCGATCGGTGGAATTAAGGGATCTATCAAGATCCTGCAAAAGCTAACTAGGATGACACAACCTGATGCTATTATTGTTGTTTGGGATGGACCCGATGGTTCACGAAAGCGTAAAACAATGGATAAAAACTATAAAGCTGGTCGTAAGCCAATAAAGCTAAATAGAGCTTTTCACAACCTTACCGATAATCAAGAGCTTCAAAACAGGATTTGGCAGCAAACTAGGGTGATTGAATATTTTAATGATATGCCAATCGTACAGATAATGCTACCGAAAATTGAAGCTGATGATGTTATTGCACATGTCTGCAAACTGTCTTGTTACGAAGAGTGGCAAAAGGTTATTATTTCAAACGACAAGGATTTTCTTCAACTTTGCGATGAGAACACGATTCTCTATCGTCCGACTACGGACATTGTCATGAACAAGAAAAGGATCATAGAGGACTACGGTGTCCATCCATCAAACATGGCTCTCGCTAGGGCTATTGACGGAGATGCATCAGATAATCTTCCCGGCATCAAAGGCGCGGGATTGAAATCAATTAGTAAAAGATTGTCCTTCTTGGCATCAGAGAAGGATTATACAATTGACGAGGTGATAGAGTTCTGTGAGAATACTGACAGTAAGCTTAAGTTCTTCTCTAATATTGTAGAGGGTAAAGATGTCATCGAGCATAACTATAAAATGATGCAACTTTATGCACCGATGCTCTCTTATCAGTCCAAAGACTTTGTGAGAAACGCAGTTGAGGAATTCGATTGCAATTTTAATAAAACCCAGATTATTAAAAAAACAAGAGAAGATGGGTTTGGTGAATTAAACTGGGAAGAATTAAAAACTTATTTGAACAGAATAGCTTCAAATTGCTAGTTTTTTAAGGTCGCTCAAAAAACAGCTTGACTGTATGGAGCAAATGCATTATAATTAATTATCGCGGGGTGTGAATTGTCGAGAAATGAAACTTTTAGTAAATACGGAAAATCTTTCCAAGAGGGGTTAGTTAACTTAATACTTAACGACAGACCCTTTGCCGATCAGATTACCGAAGTTTTGGACATTAATTTTCTTGAACTTGAATACCTTAGAGTCTTTACAAGCAAGATTGTCAATTATCGTAAAAAGTATTCAAAGCACCCTTCATGTGAAACAGTCATCACTATGCTTCGAACAGAGCTTGACAATGAAAATGAGGTCGTCCAGACTCAAGTAAAAGAATACTTCAAACGAATACACAACAAAGAAGTACAAGATGTTGAATACATAAAAGAGCAATCGCTTGATTTTTGTCGAAAGCAAAATCTAAAAGAAGCGATGATGAAATCTGTTAATCTTCTACAAAGCTGTTCTTTTGACGAGATTTCTAAAGTTATAAATGACTCCTTAAAGCTTGGTTCAGATAATAATTTTGGATATGATTATCTAGCTGATTTTGAGGAAAGATTCGTACCAAAGTTTCGTAATCCTGTAACCACAGGGTGGCAAGATCTTGATGGCATCACCGGCGGCGGACTTGGAAAAAGCGAGCTTGGAGTGGTGATTGCTCCAACTGGCGCTGGAAAATCAATGGTTTTGGTGCACCTTGGCAGTCAGGGTGTATTAGAAGGTAAAGTAGTGGTTCATTACACCCTGGAGCTACAAGATACAGTCATTGCTAAAAGATATGATAGCTGTATTACTGGCTACCCTTTATCTGAGTTGTCCTCATTTAAGGATGAAATTTACGAAGAGATCAAAGACATTGAAGGTAAATTAATTGTTAAGGAATATCCAACTAAGTCTGCTTCAACTAGCACCATAAGAAACCATCTAAGCAGGCTGATAAAGCGCGGCATAACACCGGGCTTGATTATCGTTGATTACGCAGATTTATTAAAGCCAGTTGTAGTCCGTAAAGAAAAAAGAGAAGAATTGGGATCTATTTATGAAGAACTAAGAGCGCTCTCAACAGAGTTTCAGTGTCCTATATGGACGGCATCTCAAACAAACAGATCTGGTTTGAGCGCTGAAGTTATCACGATGGAGCAAATATCAGAGGCTTTCAATAAATGCTTTGTTGCCGACTTTATTCTATCGGTCTCGCGTACAATCGAAGACAAGCAAAACAATCAGGGAAAAATATTTATTGCAAAAAATAGAAATGGTCCTGATGGAATGATATATGACATATTTATGGATACGTCATGCGTCAAAATAAGAATATTACCAAAGGTTAATATGCCTAACTCTGGTAACAATATAGCCACAAGTCCTGTTGCGTTGACTCCACCCATGCAAAAGAACCTGTTACAAAACAAATATCAAAAATTTAAAAGGAAATAAATAACTATGAGAACAATTGACAACATCCGCAGATTCAGATTATCCGATACCTTTGTGGATCCCTACAGAGAAGCTGAGGTCCCATGGGGACCTCTCGGATATATTACATTTAAACGTACCTATGCACGAAGATTAAGCGAATTTGATCCTGAAGCAACAGGCACTGAAGAGTGGTGGCAAACATGCCGACGTGTTGTCGAGGGAATGTTTAATATGCAAAAACAACACGTATTTCATTTGGGTCTTGAGTGGAATGATAACAAAGCACAAAAAACTGCTAAGGATGCATATGATCGCTTGTTTAATCTTAAATGGACTCCGCCCGGTCGCGGCTTATGGATGATGGGTACTAAATTTATCGAGGAGCGTACTGCTGCTGGGTTGTTTAACTGCGCTTTCCGCTCTACACGCGATTTATCAACAAAGGGAGGTTATCTTTTTGCATGGATGATGGATGCCCTAATGGTGGGAATCGGAGTGGGTTTCGACACCGAGGGGGCTGGTACACTGGCGATTCAAGAGCCTCAATACACTAACGATACTTTGGTTATTGACGACTCTCGTGAAGGATGGGTAGATTCCGTCCACATGTTACTTGATGGTTTCTTTTTTGGTGCCAAAGTCCCTAAATTTGATTATTCTGCCATTCGTCTTGAGGGCGCTTTAATTCACGGATTCGGCGGCACATCAAGTGGTCCTGGACCGCTTGTTGAGCTACATAAAAACTTAACCGAACTTTATTCTGATAAGATCGGAGAATCAATTTCATCTGTTGATATTGTAGATACAGAAAATCTAATCGGCAGGTGTGTTGTAGCCGGCAATGTTCGCAGATCTGCAGCTCTGGCGATGGGTAAGCATAATGATATGATGTACCTTGAAATGAAAAATGATCAAGAGAAGCTTTATCACCATCGATGGGGTTCTAATAACTCATTTAATGCTGAAGTTGGCATGGACTATACATGGCATGCAGAGCAATCACAGAAAAATGGTGAACCCGGATATATTTGGCTAAATAACGCTCGTACTCGCGGTAGATTTAAAGACGGTGAACGATTCGACGATATTAATGTTGCTGGATTCAATCCCTGTGTGGAACAACAATTGGAAGATGCGGAATTATGTTGCTTGGTAGAGACATACCCAGCCAAACACGAAGATCTAGAAGACTATCTTCGAACTCTTAAGATTGCGTACTTGTATGGAAAAACCATCACGCTATCAAATACCCATTGGCCAGAAACTAATGCCAAGATGTTAAAGAATCGGAGAATTGGTTTATCTCAATCCGGCGTGGTACAGTCGTTTAGTAAATTTGGGAAAAGAGAACTCTATGACTGGTGTGACAAAGCCTACGCGCACGTCCAACAGCTTGATGAAGAGTATTCAAATTGGCTGTGTATCCCTAAGTCTGTAAGAATGACTTCCATTAAGCCTTCCGGAACAGTATCGCTTCTTAATGGTTCTACGCCAGGGATTCACTTCCCAGAGGATGAGTACTATATTAGACGCATAAGGTTTGCAAAATCTTCAGATTTACTTGAAAGTTTAGAAAAAGCCGGGTATAATATGGAAGATGATAAATACTCTCCGAATACTGTTTGTGTCGAGTTTCCTGTGCATGAGCCCTATTTCACAAAGGGAAAACGAGACGTCTCTATGTGGGAACAATTGGAAATTGCAGCCCAATATCAATATTATTGGGCGGATAACTCCGTGTCTATTACGGTCACCTTTAAACCTGATGAGGCAGATCAGCTCAAAAGTGCGCTGGAACTTTACGAGACCAGACTTAAAGCGGTATCGTTTTTAAGATATGAAGAGACAGGGTACGAGCAAGCGCCTTACGAGCCCATAACAAAGAAACAGTATGAGAAAATGTCGTCAAAAATTATTCCCATAATTAAGATCGAGAATGACCAAGGCGGCTCGGGAACAAAATTCTGCACAAATGATTCGTGTGAAATTTAGAGGTAAAAATGAATTTTGAGCATTTATTTAATAAACATAGAGTTGCAAAAGGAGGTGTCTCGTGTTTCTGCCTGTGAATAGACATATATTGGTCGAAAAAGACCAAACTGACAAGTCGCCAGAATCTCTAGTGGTTCTACCAGAGGACTATAAACCGAAAATAGAAAAGCATGTTGTAGTTAAAGTTTTAAATTCTGCAGAAGATGTAAGATTTGATTTAAAAAATAATCCTAAAATAATTGTTGATCAGTCGATGATAGAAGAAATATCCGTTAACAATACTATTTATAAAGTAATTCAAGACAACTATGTAGTCGGAATTATCGATTAAATTGGAAGATACATGGATAAGAATTTCTATAATGAGGCTTCCGCCAAAAAATTAGGGTGGGAGCCGAGTTGGTTCGGAGAAAAACATTTCGACGATAAGCTTGTAAGGGCAGTTAAAAAATGGCAAAAGACAAGACGACTAACTGCTGACGGACTGTGTGGACCATCGACATTTCGTCGGTTATGGACCGAAAGACAAACTGATATTGACGATCATAAGCCGGAGGATCACCATTATTCAAATTATGTCGTATACAATGGAGATTTTTTTCCAATTAAATGGGATAAATTTGTTTTATGGTCCGAAAAAGGCGGGCTTGAGACAAAACCAGGACACTATTATGACTACTCAGGTAGAGCTAAGAGAAAGATAAGGTATTTTGTAAACCATTGGGATGTATGCCTTAATTCATTATCTTGCCAACGAGTATTGGATCGCCGCGGCATATCCGTCCACTTCTTAATCGACAATGACGGGACAATATATCAAACAATGGATCTTCAGCACGGCGCTTGGCATGCTGGCTCCGAACGCACAAATCGAGCTTCTATTGGTGTAGAGATAACAAATGCTTACTATCCAAAATATCAATCTTGGTACAAAAAACATGGTTACGGTGAAAGACCTATAATAGAAGATGCCTGGGTACATGGCAACAAGTTAGAGCCATTTACTGGGTTTTACCCAGAGCAGATAGAGGCACTGAAAGCACTATGGAAGTCGATTCACACTGCTACCGGGATTCCGTATGAAACACCAGTCAGCCAGTTTGGAAAAACATCTACCAAGTATGTACAGGACGTTCCGTATGGAAATTTTTCAGGCTTTGTAAACCATTACCACATCAGCAAGAAGAAGATTGATTGCGCAGGATTAGATATCAATGATTTGCTGAGGGAAATAAAAGAAGAAGAGTAAACTTGCCACCTTACACTACTTAAAGTATGGTGTGGTTCTTGTTTGTTTTGCTATCTTGTATAGCAAAGTATGATTTTTCGTATAGAGAGTACCCCGTAAACCACAAGGTAGAAGTTTTTGCTATTGGTGACCCATATCAAAAATCTTCATGGCTAACCGAACCTAGTATAAGGATTTGTGCTGATACCAAAGTGACCGTACTGAGAGCCTCACAAGCCGTAAGGTATTGGGAAAGATTAGGCTATAAGTTTGGCGGGGTATCAACCGACTATTCTCCACTATGTATGAATGCGAGATTTGGAGAGATCTTAATAACTCTACCAGAAGGTGGCTTCAGCGGCTCTCATATAGCATCTACAAAAATATACACAAAGATTGACAACAATGCAATAGTAAAGGCTAAGATTTTTATAATACCCAAGCACTCTGAGAAAGAAAGAGTCATAGAACACGAAATTGGACATGCTTTAGGGTGGTCGCATTATAATCAAAAATTTCACATGATGCACCCAAACTGGTTTATGGGCGGCTATAATTCAAAAGGGTTGAGGAAATAATTGACATCCTATAGGTGTTAAGTTATAATACTTTAAACACAAGCTAAGAGAAAAGACTAATTCTAGATTACGATAAAATAGTAATAGGCAGCTGTCTGCGAGCGGTAACTTTTGCTGTCAACAACAACTGCCCTATTTTTTTCACTAAACCACAGAGACCATTCAGGTTTGACTTTTTAGAACCTGAAGTGGATTTAAGCTTTCTGAAAGTGCCACATGAGCCCCCAAAAAGATTAATGACATTTGGGGCAGATAAAAAAGTAGGCATGCCAAAAGAAATTCTTTGGGAAAGATTAGTCTTTTTATTATCTATGAACGGAAAGGTCCCGCTATCTAATCTTTGTGAGCGAATTAGATATGACGGTGATCGTGTTGTATGCTCGAATGAATATTCTAAAATAATGGAATTTAGATTTAATAAGTGCTATTATTTTGGCGATGATGGCTCTGTTGGGTTTGTGGAAAAAACAAATCTTGACGAAGAGACCTATATATGTTATGATTATATAGCATTCAACAGCGGAGGTAAGCATGAAATCGACTTTATACACACAGGTGATAATTTTGTCAGCGAGATATGGTTTTATGGTTCCGACCGTATTGATGGAAATACTCCTGTTAGAGATGCTTGTGCGGTATCAAACTTAGACAAACAGCAGCTAGTAAATTTTGATTTTTCGCAAACAATGGCGAAGTTCAAGACAATACAAACAATGAAAGACAATGGAATGAGAGGTAAATTTAATGGATACACAAAAAAAGGAACACCTAGGCACTATGATTTTAGAACAACTAGCATTCGCCGCCAAGCGCGCTGCAAAGAATACGAATCAAAACCGTCTGCCGATAATATTAAGGTTGAAAAAACCAGCGAAAAAGATTTATTGCAATTTTTGTACCATGCTATCGAGCCCTACAGTAGAATTCTAGGAATGCTTGATGAAAACTCACCTTAGCGGCATCATACCACTGGCGAATTATGAGACAGATATTGAAGTTGGATTCCCAGAGTTCTTGCTGCCGGCACAGAACGGGTTTAGTTTAATACAAAAATCTGTTTTTGAATGTGCCATGGCAGGCTGTGACACAATATGGATTGTCGCGAATGAAGATTTAGCTCCAATTACTAGAAAAATCATTGGAGATTGGGTTTACGATCCTGTTTATTTTAAAAGAGATCTTGCAAGTAAATTTTATACTGAACTTAGAAAAGAAGTGCCTATTTATTATGTTGGAATTCACCCTAAAGATCGCGATAGGCGCGATAGCTACGGGTGGTCTATTTTGCAAGGAATATATACAGCTTATAAAACATCATACAGTATGTCTAAATGGCTGATACCAGAAAAATATTTCATTTCGTTTCCATTTGCAGTTTATGACCCCTACCAACTAAGAGAGTACCGAAAACAAATTAGAGACAAGAATAAAAACTTTTTTCTAAAACACAACAACAATACCGTAAAGAGTAACATTCAGTTACCGTTTACAATGACAGGAGAAGATTTCAAATTATGCCGAAGAGCAGTAAACCAAAAGACAACAAGGGAGTATTTACCCCCTTTACCAGACCAGCAATATCCAAACCAAAAATTGCCCCTCCAAGAAAGGTGGTCAGCCCGAACTTTCAAGTTAGAAGATATATTTAATGGCGTAAATGAAAAAAGTGCTAATTATTGTGAACTTGGATGGTTCTATGACATATCCAGGTGGGAAAATTATTGTGAATATATAAATTCAGAATATACGATAAAAAAGCCCCTTGAAGCATTGACAAAGCCCCACAAACACGTTAAAATACCTTATACACTGGGAGATTAAATGAGTCGAAAAGATTCTAATATTAAATTTGTAGGCTTGCACGCACACAGCGTTGCGGGTTCTATTTTTGATGCCATCGGGTATCCACAAGATCATATGGATTTTGCATATGAAAACGGCTGTGACGCTTTGGCGCTAACCGATCATGGTAACATGAACGGCTTGGCGTATCAAGTATTGCATGCCAAGAAGATGCAGGAAGCAGGAAAGGAGTTTAAGCCTATCTTTGGCTGTGAAGCATACTTCACCCCTTCGATTGCTGAATGGCACGACGCCTACAATAAGGCTATGGAAGACAAGAAGCGTGCACGCTCAATCAAAAAAGATGAGCAGTCGGGCGCTACGGTTGAGGATGAAGGTGACAGCAAAAAGACTCAAGGTATTCTTAAGCGCCGGCGCCACCTTGTTCTGCTAGCGCAGAATCAAACGGGTTTGAACAACCTATTTAAATTGGTATCGGAATCATATAAAGCTGAAAACTTCTATCGATACCCGCGTATCGACTATGCACTTCTTAAGAAATACAACGAAGGTATCATTGCTTCTTCTGCTTGTCTTGGTGGGGTGTATGCTGGCAACTACTGGGAACACCGAGAGGAAGGCGATGAAGCCGTCTTGGAGGCTATGCGTGAGTCTACACGACAAATGGTTGATATTTTCGGTGATCGCTGGTATGCCGAGATCCAATGGAACAATATCAAAGAACAACATGAACTAAACCAATATGTAATTCAAGTTGCCAAAGAGTTTGGCGTTGGACTGGTGACAACAGCCGACAGCCATTACCCCAACCCTGACGCTTGGAAGGACAGAGAGCTTTACAAGCGGCTTGGTTGGCTTGGTAAGGGTCGACCATCTTGGGCAGAGGAAGAGTCGCAACTTCCTGCAGGTGTCGAGGAGATTGGGTATGAGCTGTATCCGAAGAACGGTGATCAAATGTGGGACAGCTACAAACAGTATTCTGAAGAACAGGGTTTCCAATATGATGACGACTTGGTTATGCAGAGTATCGAAGAAACGCACAGGATTGCGTTCGATCGCATTGAATCCTTTTTGCCAGACAACACGGTTAGGCTACCTGAGTTTGTCGTGCCAGCCGGCTTCACAGCAACGCAAGCATTGGTAAACTATGCATTAGAGGGACTCAAAGATAGGGGTCTTCACACCAGCAAAGATTATACAGATCGGCTTAAGCACGAATTGCATGTCATTGATGATCGCGGATTCTCAAAATATTTCTTGACTATGAAGTCTATCGTAGACGTGGCTGCAAACATGATGCTAGCTGGACCCGGACGAGGTTCTGCCGCCGGCTCACTTGTGGCATATGCCTTGGGTATAACTCAAGTTGATCCAATTAAGCATGGATTGCTGTTCTCTCGCTTCTTGCGGTCAGATGCCGAGGACTATCCGGATATCGATTATGATGTATCGGACAGCATGACACTAAAAGAAAAGCTAGTGGAGATGTGGGGAGCCGATTGTGTTGCTCCAATCTCTAACTGGAATACGCTGCAGCTTAAGTCTTTAATCAAAGACATTTCAAAGCTTTACAACATCCCGTTTACAGAAGTCAACACAGTTACTTCTATTATGATGAGAGAGGCTTTACCAGAAGCAAAGAAGAAGCATGATATCAAGGCTGGTGTCTATAATCCCACGTGGGAAGAAGTCATGGAATTCTCACCATCCCTTCGCAGGTATCTAGCGATGCATCCTGCTGTCAAGACACACGTTGAAGGTTTAGTTGGACAGGTTCGCTCCTGCTCTCGGCATGCCGGCGGTGTTGTCATTGCTGAGAACCTGAACGAGAACATGCCCCTGATCAATTCTGGTGGTGTGCGACAAGCACCGTGGGCTGAGGGTCAGAACGTTAGACACCTTGAGCCCATGGGCTTCATTAAGTTCGACTTGCTTGGTTTGTCTACACTCAAGATGATGGAAGGCTGTATTGAACACATTTTACACCGCCACCATGGTGTCGAGAGTCCAACATTCACTGACGTGTTTAACTATTACAACGAATACTTGCATCCTGACGTGATTGATATGGACAATCAAGAGGTCTATGAGAATATTTTCCATGCTGGCAAGTGGGCAGGAGTTTTCCAGTTCACGGAGCAAGGCGCCCAGAAGTTCTGTGTACGGGCTAAGCCCCGCAACATTATTGATGTGTCTGCTATCACCTCTATCTATCGTCCCGGTCCGCTATCCGCGAATGTGCATGATGAATATGTAGAAGCCAAGGAGAGCCCTCATCACATTAAGTATCTTAATGATGATGCACACGATATCACACAAGAGACGTTTGGGTTCTTGATTTTCCAAGAGCAGATCGCATTGCTGGCTCACAAGCTGGGAGGCTTGACACTTGACGAAGGTAACATGCTTCGCAAGGTGCTGACCAAGAAGGGTACCGGCAAGGGATCCGTAAAGGGCAAGCTTCATGATAAGTTTATCTTAGGGTGTGCTGCCAACAAGATCAGTAAAGATGAGGCACAAGCACTGTGGGATAAGTTTGAATACTTCTCCGGCTATGGCTTCAATAAGTCTCATGCTGTGTCATACAGCATCATTTCATTCCAATGTGCATGGCTTTGGAACTACTACCCTGCAGAATGGATGGCAGCGTTTCTAGATAAAGAGCCCGAGAGCAGGAAAGAGAAAGCAATCAATATTGCCAAGAAGTTTGGATTTGAGATTGCACCACTAGATGTCAATAAATCAGGCACTGTGTGGGAGATCAGCGATGATGGGAAGACTCTTATTCAGCCGCTTACTTCCATCAAGGGTCTGGGTATGGCTGCTATCGAGCAGGTGCTAAACAATCGCCCGTTTGTGAATGCAGAAGATCTCTTATTTCGTGAAGGCGTCTCATATAGTAAACTAAACAAGAAGGCACTGGATGCCCTCTGCCGCGGCGGAGCATTGGACAATATTGTTGATGATAGATTTAGCGGTCGTAAACACTTTTGGTCTGCATGTGTTGTAGAACGCCCGAAGAGTCTTAAGAAGTTCGCAGAAAATGTTGAATTGTATCAACCCGAAGGAGACTTCTCCGAAGAAGAGGTTATTCAATTTAAGACTGATCTTACAGGCGTCTTCCCAATCAACCTAGTCATCAGCACTGAAACAATTGAAAGGCTACATGAAAAATACATACCACCAATCTCTGAATTTGATGAAGAGCTGGAAGTCTGTTGGTTTATCCCTCGCGAGATTACTGCACGAAAAACAAAGAACGGTAAAGACTACTGGATTGTAAGTGTCATCGACTCTAACAACGAGCAAACCAAGATTCGCTGTTGGGGAGTCAAACCACAAAGAGATCGTATTCATCTGAATCGACCTTACTTGGCAAGGCTGAACTATGACTCTAACTGGGGTTTCTCAACCTACGCCATTGGCAAGACATTTAAATTATTAGCGTAATAAACTGTTGACAAACAGTTCCCAATCGGGTATATTATTAGAGTAATAAAGGAGAGCCTAATGGCCACAACACATGACGAGAAGAAGCAATATGTCAAGGAGTATATCCGCTCACTGGCAGCAATTGAAGAGTGCATCGAACCCTATCAGGAGCAAAAGCGCGAACTGCGCACAGAGTTCCGAGAGAATGGATGGCTCAACACGGATGAGATCCGAGCAGCAGTAAAGGCATACCGTCTTTTCAAGCAAAAATACAACATCGACGAAGTGGTAGAAAACTTTGAGATGATTAGTGATGGAGAACCTGATGATTCTTGAATACGCCAAGGTTCACTCTGGGGCTTTGGAACCCCAGAGAGCTAACCCATCAGATGCCGGCTTGGATGTGTTTTTCTCACCGGCGGTCTCAGCTACTGTATTGATTAATCCGGGCGAGAGTAAGATTTTAGAAACCGGCTTAAAGTTCGGAGTTCCACATGGCTATATGCTGGAAGTAAAAAATAGAAGCAGCGTTGCTGCAAAGCGCTCCCTTATAGTTGGAGCCTGTGTGATCGATTCAGGATATGATGGGGAAGTGTTCATTAACCTGCATAACGTGGGAAGCGATGTTCAGGTCATTGTGCCCGGAAATAAGATAGCACAATTAGTGATGATTCCAGTTGTTCACTTTAGAGCTATTGAAACCAGTGAGGAAAAGATCTATATGCACCCAATGACTATTAGTAATAGAGGCTCCGGCGCTCTGGGGAGCACTGATGGATAAGTCTACTCAACAAATAATGTTTTCATCTAAGACTGGGATGTGGTCAACACCACAAGACTTTTTTGATAAATTAAGTTGGCGCTTCGGTAAGTTTGATTTAGATCCATGTGCGTCTCCCTGTAATACAAAATGTGCAAATTTCTTTACAGAAGCCGAAGATGGGCTTAGTAAAGATTGGAGTGGGTTTACTAGTTTTGTTAACCCACCCTACGGCAGAGGCATTGACAAGTGGATTCAGAAAGGATTCGAAGAGTCACAAAAAGAAAATACTAAAGTTGTAATGCTCATCCCCGCCCGTACCGATACAAAATACTGGCATAAATTTGTAATGAAAGCTTCCGAAGTATACTTTGTTAAGGGGCGCCTTAAGTTTGGAAACAGCAAGAACAGCGCGCCCTTCCCATCTGCAGTTGTAGTGTTTGATAGCTGTACTGAGTCGCAAATATTTGGAGCCATGAACCGATGAATCGAGAGCAACGCAGAGCTTTGAAAAAAGAAATGTCCACTGAGGCTCAAGAAAAGATGACAACTCAAATTGCACAATTTGGTAAATTACCTGAAGCGTGTGATGCTTGTCGAAAAGATTTCAACAAACAAAATAAAGAAATGGTGCAATCATGGTCGGTCGTGGTAAAACAAGATGTAGTAAGACTATTTTGTCCAGAATGTATAAACAAAACAAAGGAGGTACTAGATGGCAGTGACCAGAATATCGGATAAAACTTTAGAAAAAATTCTGAAAGGAGATGTAAAAGAAAACTCAACATGTGTTTTGAAATTTTACTCAAATGAGTGTCATCTTTGTCATGCGCTAAGTGAATATTATGAGGATATCTCAAATGAAGAAAAATATAAAGATATACACTTTTTAGCATGTAACTTAGAAGATATCCCAGGCATCGAACAAAAATTAAAATTTAATGGGGTTCCAACTATTTTTGTAGTTCACACCAGTGTAGGCAATAGGAAGCCCACACTTAGGTTGCTACCTGAACCAGAGAAGCCAAACGACTCTACATGGTATAAGGTCAATGACATTAAAAGATTTATAGATCGTGAGGCGCTATGAGTTCCGCATTATCATACGACGACGTGCTACTTAAGCCACAATACTCTGATATTCGCAGCAGAACTGAGGTCTCAACACAGACTGATCTAGGAAACGGATTAGTGCTACGTGTCCCGATACTTGCTTCACCAATGGATACAATCTCAGAGGCTCCAATGGCTATGGCGGTAGGGCTTTATGGTGGCGCAGCGATCATTCATCGGTATAACTCTATTCAAGAGCAAGCTGATATTATTACGATGGCGAAAGAAAGAGCACAACAAGAGCACAATAAGGAGATTGTTATTGGCGCTGCAATTGGTGTCACCGACGATTATCTTAATCGAGCGGCGGTCTTGAGTGCCTTGGAGGTTGATTTTATATGCGTCGATGTTGCACATGGGCACCACCTACTAATGAAAGACACACTACAGACCTTACGCCAAAAGTTAGGATCAGATATTCACATCATGGCAGGCAACGTTGCCACAATTGAAGGCATCAACGACCTCGCAGATTGGGGAGCGGATTCTGTTCGATGCAATATAGGCGGCGGCTCAATCTGCTCGACCAGAATAGAAACGGGACACGGCATGCCGGGCTTACAAACGATCTTGGATTGCAGCGAAACCGATAGAGATGTAACCATAATTGCAGATGGCGGGATAAGAAACTCGGGTGATATGGTTAAGGCACTTGCTGCCGGCGCCGACTCTATAATGTGCGGCTCTATACTATCAGGCACGGATGAGACGCCCGGTACCGTTTTTGAAGAGACAGACGGGACAAGGTGGAAAACTTATCGTGGTATGGCTAGCAAAGAAGCTCAAATTAGCTGGAGAGGTAAGTTTTCCTCACACGAAGGTGTCTCAGCTAGGGTACCTTATCGTGGTTCAGTCAATAAAATTCTTGAAAGCCTTGAAAGAGGACTTCGTTCTGGGCTGTCATACAGCGGATGCAGGACTATTGCAGAATTACACTCTAAAGCAGAATTTGTTAATCAAACCCAGGCTGGACTTGGTGAAAGCAAAACCCATATACTTAGTAGGAAATGGTAGTGTCAGATTCTGATATAGAATACGGAAAGAATTTAAAAAGAATTGTGTTTACCGATACGGATCATAGACATGCTCAATTAGTCATTAAACTCCGTAATGATGGAATCACACAAGCTAAATTTTTTCGTACCTTGATAACCGGATATCTCGATGAAGATCAGAGGTTGCAAGATTTCATAAGAGAGAATGGAAGCTTATCTATCCAAAGAAGAAAAAAAACCCGTAAATTAGAAAATAAGGGAAAAAAGATTGTTCACGAACTGGGTTTGGATACCGAGCAAGTAGAAGATCTTTTTGATATAATAGCAGAGGAGTTCCCAGACTTATGAAAAAAGATGGCTTATTAAGTTGCAGTAGAGTGTGCATGAAAGATCAGAAACCGTGTAAAAGTACAGACTGTAAATTTTTCATTAACTATGAAGAAGAACAAAATTGTTGCTTGATTTCCATTTATGAAAATGGACCGATGACCTTGAGGGAAATCGGAGATAGAATAGGGGTCTCGTTTGCCAGAATTAAACAGATTGAAACTGAGGCGTTGAAAAAAATAAAGAACAGTCCGCTAAATTCGTTTCTAAACTAGGTTATTAGGAAAGTGAATACTATTTATACTAGGAATTTACTTTAAGGAGAAAACTAAATGTCCCGTAAAACTTTATTATCAGAAGCTCAAGTCAGACAGTTTCTGAAGTTGGCTGATCTTGGAGCCGTTGGTGATGCAAAAATTCAAGAGATGTATGGCATGCCAGGCGCCAGAGACGAAGAAGACCCAGATATGGACATGGGCGCCGGCGAAGACGGTGCGATGGACATGGGTATGGATGCTGAAGATGAGCCAGACATGGACATGGACGTCCCCGATGAAGAAAATTCCGCCGCAGGAATGGTGTCGGTTGATGATTTCATGGGTGCTCTAGAGTCTGCCCTTGAAGACGTTATGGGTGAGCCCACTAGCGTTGAGATGGACATGGACGACGAACCAGACATGGAT
>TARA_R110000822_G_scaffold59269_4_pt1 | contig 16485 bp, 24 predicted proteins | sample TARA_R110000822 | Tara Oceans TARA_R110000822 (sample SAMEA4397666) | marine metagenome | biome: Polar Biome; feature: [SRF] surface water layer (ENVO:00010504); material: water (ENVO:00002006), including particulate matter (ENVO:01000060) such as... | depth 5 m | reverse complement strand
AGAAAAATCGTTGTTGGTTACAATGACGTTGGTTGTGATGTTGACTACTGGAATTACGAGTACGATGGTTACGAACTAGATAATTTCCCAACAGGGAAGTTTGACCTTTATTGGTATTACGACTAGTCGTAGAAACAGCAGGTCTGGGATAAATAGTGGCGGTGCACCTTAGACTATCTTACCGTTCGATTCGGTACTGCTGGCATGGATATAGATAAAAAGGTAAGTGAGTATTTATAATACAATTGAGAAATTATTGGAACATCCTGAAGTCTTAAAATTCGTGACTTGGGTAGCCAAACAAAGAAAAAAAGCAAAGCGATGAAATACAGAATTCAAGAAGAACTAAGACTATTAGCAGAAAAAGACGAGAATAAAGAATACTCTTACGGTTGTGTAATGTTATACATGAGTCCACCAGCTAAATTCTGGAGCTTAGTTCAAGCTGCTGTCAAAGAAGAAGATGTTTGTACTGAAGATGGATTAGGACGTGAAACAGAGCCGCATTTAACCGTTCTGTACGGAATACATGCTGATGTACCAGATGAAGATGTAGAGGCCATTATAGACTCTTTAAAAGCTCCTGAACTTACATTGAACAAAATCTCTATATTTGATACGAACGATACATTCGATGTTTTGAAATTCGATGTTGAAGGTAAAGGATTACATGATATGAACGCTAAGTTTGCTGAACTACCTCACACAACCGATTACCCAGACTACCACCCACATGCAACTATCGCTTACCTTAAATCAGGTGAAGGTGAAAAATATATTGGACGTTTAGATGAACCGTATGTGCTTACTCCAAGTAAGGTTGTTTACTGTAAACCAGATGGAACTAAAAAAGAATATCAATTTTAATTTTGTAGTCTCAATATTTTTCGTATCTTTGAGTAAATTCAAAAACATATACGATGGCAAAACAAAATTTTAATCCAGAGACTCGATACAATTCGAAAATTATTAACGGGGCAGTTCAAACATTAGTTGATGATAGTAAAATAACTAAAGTAGATGGTATCGATTTAGAATTATTTTTAATCAACACAAATTTAGAAAAAGGTGCAAAAAGTGAATTATTACAATTCATAGGTAAAATCACACAATAATGGGGTTTATAACAATTATTGTAGCGATTTCCAGTAACCACGTTATTGGGAATGGTAATGACCTTCCTTGGCATTTACCAACGGACATGAAACACTTTAAAAACACAACTGATGGTCACACCGTAGTTATGGGAAGAAAGTGTTATGAATCTATTCCAGAGAAATATCGCCCACTTCCAAATAGAAAGAATGTTATCATAACTCGAAACGAAGAGTATAAAGCAGAAGGTGCTACAGTTGTACACACAATCGATGAAGCACTTGAGTTATCACAAGATGGTGATGTTTATATTATTGGTGGTGCTGAGATATATCAGCAAACAATTGATTTTGCTGATATACTGATAATGACGAGGGTTCATGAGGAAGTTGAAGGTGATGTTGTATTAGATATTGATTTATCTGAATGGAATCTTGAAATGTCAGAAACACCAGTTACAGAAAACGGTTTTACATTCACAATTCAACACTTTTCATAATGAGTTTCACAAAACAACTTGAAGCAAAAGCCAAAGCTAATTCAATTATTAAATCATGTTGTAGTTACCAACACATCAATACTGCTAACAATTACATTGCTTTATATCACAAGAAATACGAAGATGAACTTGGTAAGCAAGAATTATTAATTGAATTAGACAAAAGAAGTACGCTACTATGGGTAAAGTAATAATCGTTAACCTGTTCGGAGGACCAGGAACGGGTAAATCAACAACAGCAGCAGGTGTCTTTGCTAAACTTAAAATGCAGAACATTAACTGTGAACTAGTACAAGAGTTCGCTAAACATGTGGTATGGAGAGGTAACTTTACTACATTAAACAACCAGTTGTATATATTCGCTAAACAACATGACCGTTTATTCCACCTAAAGGATAAGGTAGATATCATTATAACAGACAGCCCTACTATAATGGGTTTAACCTATACTGATTTCACTAAGGTATCACCATCATTAGAACAATTAGTGGTAGATGAGTACTCTAGAGATGACCAAATCAACCTAAATGTGTTCCTAAATCGTGTTACAGCGTATGACCCAGTAGGTAGAACGCAAAATGAGGCTGAAGCGAAGGAAAAAGATGTGGAAATACATACTTTACTGGAAAAATACAACTTACCATACCTAGTGATGGATGCTAATAGTGAAATTTCTGATGTATTAACAGAAAAAATTATAGAAATCCACGAAAAAGAGAAAAAAAATTAGGTAGAACGGAATTATTAATATATCTTTGACAAAACAAAACCAAAAAGAAGTAAATTATGAAAAAGTTATTATTATCAGTATTATTAGTTACAAGTTTAGTAGGGTATTCACAGGATTCCTTAGAAACTAATATTTTACCCGACACATTAGCTATTGATTCAGTAGCAATTGACACAATTCCATCAGTAAAGATAACATTAATTGTTAAAGACACGCTGGTACCTATAGTAGTCGATACTTTAATGGTTGACACAGTATTTGACAATATGGATATGCCTGACATTGATAACCAAGGTATTATTGACCCACAGAGACCAACGATTACAGAGTCTAACACACTAGTATCTAAAGGTAGATTACAATTCGAGAACGGTTATGATGTAAATATTACAGATTCAACTGATGTATTGGGGACATTCATTAGATATGGTGTGACTGATAATATTGAGATTCGGATGGCAACTAACTATGTAAGTAAAGATGTAAACCTAGGTGTTAAATTTAAGTTATTTGATTTCGAAGACATTAATTTAGGAACTGCGTTTACAGTAGACTACAATACTGGTAGTGGTTCATTCTATAAGGTAGCTGGTACGATTGGTATTACTGAATCCATATACAGTACCTATAATCTATGTTACCAAGACAACTCAGATTTTTATCATGTAATATTACTAGGTTATTCAAATAATAAGTGTGGCGCATTTGTAGAATATACCGATGCTGACAATACAAATAGATTACATGGAGGTGCAACATATAGAATATTAAATAACGTACAAGTAGATTTAAACGGTGGTTACTTCACAGAACTTGAATCAGCTTATATTGGTGTCGGTGTTTCATTCTTCGTTAAGTAATGGCTAAGAAAGTTAAAGAAACTGTTTACAAGAGATTAGCTATTAACGCTGGACAAAATAAATTTTTCGACTTTGGTGAAAAGGTTAAAAAAGGTGAGTTGGAATACACTTATTATGCAATGGATAATAGTTTATGTTATTTTTACTACAAAGTTTTATAAATTAAAATACAATACTATGGCTTTATTAGAGCAAATAAAAAAGGAAATTATTGTAGCAATGAAAGCTAAAGATAATACAAAAAGAGACATTCTTAGGTTAATAAAAGGTGAAATTGAACGTGGTGGTAAACATGCTACTGATGAATTTATTTTAAAGACAATCAAGAAAACGGTTGCTGGTTTAGAAGAAACTAAAAGTGATGGTTATGAAGCTCAGTTAGCTGTTTTAAAACCATTCTTACCATCACAATTAAGTGAAGAAGAAATTAGTACTATTATCACTGACTTGATTACTGAAAAAGGTTTTTCTGGAAAGAAAGATTTAGGACTCGTAATGCGTCACTTCAAGGAAAATTTAGGTGGACAATACGATGGTAAAGTAGTTAGTAAAGTTGCTGCAAAATCCTTAGTATAATGGGAGTTACATTATTAAAGGACATGGAACTTAAACCTTGTAATGGTTGTTCAGCTAAAGTTGGAGCTAATCATATGGCAGGTTGTGGTAATGAAAGGTGTCCTAAATGTAGTGGTCAATTAATATCCTGTGGGTGTTTTGTAACTAGTGATGATGAATGGGATGATGAAGAATTTGTTAAGTACACACCAATACCAAATAAAGGTGTTATTATGTATGCATTACATCAGATTGCTGAAGAAAATAACTTATGGTGTTACTGGAGTAAAACTGATGGTTGGGTTGAATGTGATATAGACCACCCAAAAGCATCACACGATTTAAATAGGGCAACCATATACCAACAAAGATAATATTCAAATACTTTTTAAACATGGGTAAAAATATACAGCGTCAGATGAAACAATTAAAGAACAAAACAAACGACAAATTAGGTCAAAAGATTCAATTAACTGAAGAAGAAATTGATGACCTTCCTTTATCGTCAAGAGAAAAGAATCAATTAATATCAAACGATGGTATTATAGAGGTTGATGATGATGAAGATTACGAAGATGCAGAAGTTGCTCCATCACTAAGGAGTGTAGATAAAAATGAAAAGGTAAAACAATATAATCGTGAGATTAGTATTGTTGAGTTCGCAGTCTTTAACAAGTACTTATACCAATGTTTAAATAATAATATTGGTGGGTTTAAGACAACAACTTACGGAGAAGTAAGTAATACTGGAACACTAACATTTGGTGGTGAATTTAAACCTGTATTATCTTGGTGGTTTAACCTTGAATCAACAAATATCTTACCTGATGTAAATATCATTATTCAAACGAGCATTGATAAGAATAACTACGGTGAGATTTACTGTAGAGTAAATATTTCTTTCGAAGAAGGTCAAACGAATAGTGATTTATCTGACTACTTTGATGAGTTCAAGAAAACGGCATTCAACAACTCAGTCTATAAGGGTAAGTGTTTGAAAGTTAGTGTTAGAGACGGTAACTTCCAAGGTATTGATATCATCAATATGGAATCTTTCGAGAAGGAATTGATTTTAACTAAAACTCAAAACCAATACATCAAGCACTTTGTTAAGAGAGTAGGTAGAGGTGGTAACGCAAGATACATGCTGAATGGTACTCCAGGTACTGGTAAAACCGATTCAATTCGTAGAATCATTTTTGAACTTACACCAGAAATTACATTCGTTATTCCAGATTTCTACAACAGTAGAGATTTAACGATGATAATGGAAGCTTGTGAGATATTCAACCCAGGAGTGATTGTGATTGATGATATCGATTTATATTTAGGGAATCGTGAGAAAGGTGGATACACAAGTTTACTAGGTGAGTTCTTATCATTCTTTGATGGTGTTAAAAAACGTAAGATTAGTTTACTAGCATCAACCAATGATAAAAGCTTAGTTGATAAGGCGGCAGAGCGTCCAGGAAGGTTTAACGTAATCATCGACTTCGGTTATTTAGATGATGAACAAACTAAAGCGGTTGCAAACATCCACTTAGATAAGAAATGGCAAGTAGAAGCTGTGTATGACTTACTTACAGGTAGTATTGATGGTAAGAAAGTTAAAGTAACTGGTGCATTCATTGCTAACTTAGCTGAAAACATTGATGAGATGTCTGAAGATATGGTTGATGAAGGAGAATGGACATTAGATGATACTTTAAGATTAATAAAAGATTCATATATTGGGTTCTATTACAGTCAAGTCGAGAAAAACAAAGGAGGAATCGGATTTAAATCATAATATATTTGGTCAGTCGGATTATTATCATTACATTTGAAAACAAATACAGTAACCATGAACGAAATTCAATTAGAAATACCATTAACAGTGAATGTTAAAGACTTTGAAGTCGGAGTAATTGTGTGTAGAATGCAAGTACCACATTTACACCGAGCACAAAAGAAATTAATTGATACTGTATGTGATAACCACAGCAAAGTGGTGATATTCTTAGGTGTATCTAGAATTACTAAAACTGAGAAAAACCCACTTGACTTCAATACTAGACGATTGATGGTTCAAGAGTTTTATCCAGATGTAATTATAATGCCTCTGAGAGACCAAAGAGAAGATATCTTATGGTCAGCTGTTTTAGATGAACAATTATGTTTAGCTTATGACAATGCAAATGGATATCTTTTATACGGTAGTCGTGATTCATTCATACCTCACTATAAAGGAAGACACAAGACTGTTGAGTTAATCAGTAACCACGAAGAATTATCAGGTACTGAACTTAGAGCAATAGCCGCTAAAGAGCCATTGAAGACTGAGGAATCTAGAATTGGTGCTATCAATCAAGCATTCGGTAGACGACCAGTTACTTACCCTACAGTTGATGTTGTAGCTTACAATGATAAAGGTCAAATCCTTTTAGCTAGAAAACCAAATGAAGTGAAATATCGTTTCGTTGGTGGATTTGTTGATGGAACTGATTTAAATCTAGAAGATGCAGCTGCAAGAGAATTCGCTGAAGAAACAAGTGGAAGTAAGATTACTAATTTACAATACGTTTGTAGTCGTAAGATTGATGACTGGAGATATGATGGTGAAAGAGATGGTATTTTATCTACTTTGATGATTGGAAAATTCGTTTCAGGATTAGCTGAGGCATCAGATGATATTGCAGATTTGAAATGGGTCAATTTTATGGACTTCATGGAGACATATAAAGAAACTATCATGGTAGAGCATCATGAACTTTTCAGTAATCTTATCCAATACTTGGCTGAGAATCAAGAATTAATTCAACCAAAAACCGAAAGACAACAAGCATAAATATGGAAGCAACACAAACAGCAACACAGACAGTAACTTTACCAAGTCGTAAAGTTCACAAGACACCAAGATTACTTTTAGCTGATGCCTATACTGTAGGGTCAAATGACTTTGAAAGTCCTGAAGCAAGAGAGAAATCTGTTTACTACATTACTTTCCGTAGAAAACTGAACAGCATCAACCCAGTTTTATATCCAGAAGGTGATAACAGAATCATTTTTGGTGGGTTACAAAGAATATTAGAGAAATTGTTTTACGAACCAATTACTCACGCAGAAATTGACGAAGCTAAAGAGTTCTTAAAAACTTTTAAAGCTACAATGGCTGGACCAGCTGAATACGCATTCCCTGAGCAGTTATGGCGAACTATTGTCGATGAATTCAACGGTAGACCACCAATCAAAATTACAGCAATGCCTGAAGGTTCTGTCGTTTATCCAAACGAACCAGTAGTGATTATCGAAAACCCTGATTCAGTACTAGGAATGGGAATCATGGCAGCTTGGTTTGAATCTAAATTACTTCAAGTATGGGCTGTATCTGAAAGAATTACTCAGAATGAGCACTGGATGAATAAGATGAAGAAAATGGTACTTAGAGTTAATCGAAACTTGGATGCTGCTACAGTTAATTTCTTAGCATCTTTAATGTTGACTGACTTTGGTGACAGAGCAGGTATCACATTAGAAGAATCCGAAGAATTAGGTATGGCTCACTTGTATACATTCCCTGGAACGGACACATGTTCAGGAGCTTACCAAGCATGGGTAAATGCAGGTAGAACACCAGTTGGTTCATCTGTTAACGCATTAGCTCACAGAAACGTTCAAGGTTTTGACTTCGAAGGAGACTGTTACACAGCAATATACGAATTCTGTAAAGACAATGAGATTATCTCAATGGTATCTGATTGTTATGACTTCGAACATGCAGTTGAGAACATGATTTTACCTTTAGCTTTGAGAAGTATCGAAGAAAACAACGGTAAGGTTGTAGTTGCAAGACCAGATTCTGGAGACGCATTGAAACAAGTTATTTGGACTATCGAATTAGCCATCAAGAATGGTTTATATACATCAGAAGTAATCAATGGTAAGGAATGGTTCTTCGGAACATCACTTAAATTCATTGAAGGTGATGGAATGACTCACCAAATGATGGATACTATCATCGAAGCATTGATGGAGAAAGGTTATGCACCATTCGGATGGGGATTATTCGGACAAGGTGGTGGATTAAGAAACGACCTTAAGAGAGATAACCTTTCTGCTAAGTACGCATTATGTTGCAAGGGACTAGATTTAGAAGGTGTAGTAAAGTTTTCTGAGACATTAGGAAAGACAACATTAGCTGGACCATTTAAAGTCCTTAGAAGTGCTGAAGCGTTGGCGAACAAAGTAACAATTGTTCACACAGATGAAGAAGGTGAAGATGCAATGGTATTGTACTTTGATGGAACTAATATTAATAAGCCATTCGGTGAAGGACAAGACGATGACTTCTTGACTATCAAAGCTAGAAAAGACGCACAGTTCTACTCTATGCCACTTGATTTAACTAGAGGTAGCAACAACTACCCAGCTAGTGAGAAAGTATTGGCTAAACGAATTGAATTACTGGAGAAATACGCTCCAAACAAGGATGTTTCAAACTACTAACATACGCAACCCAAGCTAATGGATAAGCAAGTGAATGATTCCCTATGTGCCGACTAAGTACTTGAATTTGATAATGCCTGTACTTGAATGGACTGGGCTTCACAACACTTCCAAGAGTGTTAGCTTTGAGATTAGATACAATACAGCCTTACTTCGGTGGAGGTGTAAGAGTTTCCCTACATAATAAAAACCATAATACGGAGGTTCTGCTTACTTAAAGATTGCAGTCCACTTGGAGGACTTGGGTTGCCATTATTAATAAAAAGGGAATAACATTTTGTTTATTCCCTTTTTTTGTTTATATTTAACTATGGAATTGACATTCGAGAAAGATTTTACTATTGAAACGACATATGATTACAGTCCTATGCGTAAGTTACCTAAACAGGATAATAAAGGACATTATGTTGGTAGTGGTTCTGGTGGTAGTAATCGAGTAAGATACCCTAGTAAGAATAGGTCCAAAAAGGTTTGAGAGGTTTTTTATGATATGTTTCCATACCGTGCTAAAGCAGACGGTTGGGATGGTGAAAAATCTTCTCGATATAATTCGTCTAATAAGAAATAATTTAGTATATTTGTAATATGGAAAAAATAAAACAAATCGCAAAGATGTGTCATGCTGTACATAGAGCATATCATGCCTCAAATAACAACTTTTCTTTTGGACTGAAATGGGAAGAAAAAAGCGAAGAACATCAAGCTACTGTATGTGATACAGTTACTTTGATTTTAAATGGTGAAATCACTAATGTTGAAGATTCTCACGAAAATTTCGTGAACAGAAAGTTAGCTGATGGTTGGTCTTACGCTGATAACTACAGTCAAGAAGATAAAACTTCACCTAGGTTGAAACCGTTTTATGATTTACCAAAAACAGAGCAAGCTGCTGAACACATATTTTTCGAAGCTGTTAATGCATTCATTTAAATTTAAGTCATGAGCATCAAGAACGCAATCAAAATCAATCACATCTCTACAATGCAACGTAAGGGATGGAAATGGACGTACTGGGCCTTTGATTTACATTCAACTGTAATCAAGCCGAACTACGAAGCAGGTAACATTCCAACAGAATTCTATCCATTAGCATTAGAATGTCTAAGGGCTATCTCAAAGCGTCCAGAGATTAAAATGATGATGTTTACTTGTTCTCATCCACACGAACAAGAACAATACTTAGAACTATTCAAATCAAAAGGTGTTAACTTTGATTTCGTAAACAAAAATCCAGAGGTTAAGACTGAGCAAGGTGGTTACGGATACTACAAAGACAAACCATATTTCAACGTATTGTTTGAAGACAAAGCTGGATTCAACGGTGAAACTGATTGGGCTGAAGTTAAAGAATTGTTGATAACTTTGGGTTACATGAAAAATACTCTGGAAGAAATAGCAATTATTAGAGATAAAGTTGAAGACTTATACATTGCAGAAAGTGGTAAGTTTGCATTTTTAAATAACACAGTAATGAGTCCAGAGTATATACAATGGCTTGAACGAAAAGTATTAAAAAATGGGTAATATTAATAAAGAACATGAAAATCTGTATGAACGATACAGAAGAGACCACATCAAAGAAGGTGGTGACAAAGACAGCAACAAAAGGAATGCAATTAATAACAAATATATTAAAAAAGAAGTAACATGAGTGTAACAAAATTTGATTTAACAGAAGACCACATCGCATTAGTAAGACAACTAAATTTCATACTAAATGAGGCAAAACCTTTAAGTAAGCGAGAAAAGAAAGCAATTGAAATAACTAAGACTAAAATCGAGGTTGAAGAAGTTGAAGAAGTAACTGCACCTGAAATTATGGTAGATGCTTTAGCACCATTCGGAAGTCTTGATGAGAATTTCTATCAAGAAATCGCATTGATTGTTGGAATTCCATGTATTGAAGGTACTGAACTAGAATGGGGTGGAAAACAATATGATGCTGATGCTAAAACAGCAATGGATACACTTTACAGAGCATTACCAACTGCATTAGAAATCATTTTAGCAACTGGTAAATTCGAAGCAGGTGCATACAAGACTAAACATCCATTGAGAGATTGGAAGTTAGTTAAATTATTTTGTGAAACTGTAAAAATAGAAGCGTAATGATTTTAAAATTCAATCGTGATGGACTTGGTGCTAAACTAGTACTAAGTTCATACAAATCAAATACTTTACCAAGTAGTATTTGTCCATTTTTCTGGAAATTAGTATTTGCAATCATTGCATTACCATTCCAATGGATATTTGTCTGGTACACCTGGAAAAAAGAACTACCAAAAGGTCGTTTGGGTGAGAAAATGCCAATGATTGGTGGTGTATTCTTTGGGTTATTAGCTCAAGTAGTGGTAGCCTTAATTATAAAAGGTTTTTACACGAATCCATATGAAGCGTTAAACAATACTCTTTGGCTCTTTGGGATTATTGTTGCGATTATTGGGGTTATCGCCATAGTTTATTTAATTGTTGAGAATTGGTATGATATAAAACAATTCTTCATTAAAAATAAAGATGGTGAAGACCGAAAAGTAACTGTAGTTGCTGCATACATCGAAGCTAGAAAAAATAAGTTTTGTCCAGCAATTGATTGGGAAACTAAAGACAAAAAAAGTGAGTTATAAATACGATAGCACCAAAGACACAACGGAACACATCAACCGAGTTGAAGAACTCTTAAATTTGTGTGCCGATGAAATAAAGTGGAGAGGGACGATTCATGATGCTTCTAAGTTAGAAGAGCCAGAGAAGAAAGCATTCGATGCGGAGACTCCTAAGCTTAAAGCATTGACTTATGGTAGTGATGAATACAAAGAAGCGTTGAAGCGATTAGGAGTCGCCTTAAAGCATCACTACGCTAATAATTCACATCATCCAGAACATTATGAGAATGGTGTTGATGGAATGAATTTATTTGATGTCATGGAAATGTTAATGGATTGGAAAGCGGCTACTGAGAGACATGCTGATGGTGATATTCATAAAAGTCTGATTCACAACAAGGACAGATTCAAGATGTCTCCACAACTAGTAAGTATTTTCGAGAATACTATCAAAATGTTTGGTTGGTAACATTAAAACCACTATCTTCATAAAAAAACAATTATGGGTAAGCAATCAATAATTTTCTGCATCGATGGTAGAGTCGATTTGTTAACAAAAGTAATCGCACAATATGAAGATATGTGTGCTAACCTTGGAATCGAACGTGGTGTCGATTTGTTAATAGGTGACGCTGATGTAGTAAAGTTTTCCGACAAGGAAAGTAATGCTGCATTATTATCAAGTGTGAGAGGTAAGCGAGTTTACTTGTTAAGTACTCCGAACACAGCTGACAAGATTATGCAATTGAACTTTGCAATCGATTCAGCCAAAAGAGCGGGTGCTAAAGAGATTATTCCAATTGTACCTTATTTCCCATATTCTAGGTCTGATAAGAAAGACCAACCTAGAGGACCAATTGCCGCTAAGGTTATAGCAGAAATGTTAGAGAACCGTGGAGCAACAGATTTAATCACATTTGATTTACATGCTGACCAGATTCAAGGGTTCTTCAATATTCCAGTAATTCACATGGAAGGGCAATACACTTTTGACAAGTACATTAAAGATGTGTGCAATCAAGAAGGTGATGTTATCCTATGTTCACCTGATGCAGGTGCGGCAAAGCGTGTTAAGAGTTACAGAGACAGAATGCGTAATTACGATTTAGACCTGAGAATGGTCATGATTGATAAGACTAGAAAGGAAGCGAACATTGTTGATACAATGGTTTTGATTGGTGATGTAACTGGTGAGAACGTTATTATCATTGATGATATGACTGACACTGGTGGAACGCTATGTAAAGCAGCTGAGTACTTGATGGAAGAAGGTGCAAAGTCTGTTAGAGCTATTGCAACTCACGGTGTATTATCTGGACCAGCATTCGAAAGAATCGCAAACTCAAAATTACACAACTTCGTTTGTTCCGATACATTACCAATTCCTAAAACTGTTGAGATAGACAGAGATGGTGGTAGAATGTTAGTAAACACTGAAGAAATTGTTTACGTTATCAGCTGTGATAGGCAGATTGCAAAGGCAATTCTAGCTATCAATTCGAATAGAAGTATCAACGAATTGAAGAAGGGATAATGGGTCGAGACGTAAAGTGTAAAGATTACTTTCTTATTAAGGTTAAGTTTTATGATTATAAGACTAAAGTGAATAGGATGGAAAAAGCTCAGAAAGCGAGCGAATTTAAATGGAAATTAATCGAACACGTTACTGGACACACTAACAAGTGGTGGATTTGGACTCACATGATGAGTGCTTTAGAATGTGCATTTGAGGAAATGGATGATAAATATGGTTTATTAACCACACGCTTAGGTGAATACACGACATTTTTAGTTCCAAAGGACAATCCAGAGTTAGCTGAATGGATACAAGAAAACTGTGACTTTGAGTATAAAGTACTTAAGAAAACATATTTAGGTTGGTTTCACGATGCAACCACATGGCAACGTGACCGAGCGAGAGAATTTACAAAAGAGCAAATTTCGGGTATTTTGAAAGACTCATACCCGAAAGAATATATTTTAGAAGACTAATCATGGGAAAACAAGGAGCTTTAGGGGATAGAATGAAAGATTATGAGATGCGTTCTCAGTCTTATCTACCTCGTAGAACATATACGATTGTAAGAGTTGATGGTAAAGGATTTTCTAAGTTCACTAAGAACATGAAGAAACCTTTTGACGACACTTTTAAAGATGCTATGGTTGAAACCGCTATTGCTATGGCTAAGATGTTCCACCCAAAGATGGTGTTCTATCAATCAGATGAAATCAGTTTGGTATTTAGTGACTTCGACTCAATTGAAGCTCAACAGATGTATGATGGTAAGGTCCAAAAGGTCGTATCATTAACAGCGGCATGTGCAACAGCTGCATTCAACGAAGCCAGATTGAAACAATTTTTCACTGAGGTCGGTGCAGTTGGTGATGTGAGTGTTGATTTTTTAATAAACAACGCACCTAAGCAAGGGTTATTTGATTCAAGAGTACTCTGTATTCCAGATTATGAAGAAGTGTTGAACTATTTTGTTTGGAGACAAAAGGATGCTACACGAAACAGTATCTCTATGGCTTCACACGCTTTACTTGGACACTCAAAGTGCATGAATAAATCTGGTGAAGAGAAGCAAGAAATGTTGTTCCAAGAAGTTGGGGTTAACTGGGATGATTACTATGACGTATATAAGCGTGGTGTTGTGATAGCTAAACAAGAAGTGGTAGTACCAGCACAAAGTAATCCAGAAATGGCAACCACCAGAAACAAGTGGCAACAAATAGAAACACCTATATTCACTAAGGACAGAGAATTTTTTAGTGATTTTATCCCAAAGTTATAAATAATTGTGTATCTTTGGGCCAACAATAACGACGAGTTAAAATAAACACTCAAGAATGAAGTTTAAAAAGTTAACAGAAGAACAAATTGCGTACATTAAAGAAGTCCATGCTGATACAGACACTAGCTGGGTAGACCGAATGGAAACGTTACAGAAATTTACAGGTAAAGATGAGCGAGAAGTAAGAAGATGGATTCAAAAACTAGGTTTTAGTAAGCCAGTTGATAAAGTATCCCCACAATTCGAAGCTGCACAGAATAAAAAAGTAGATAAGCGTAAAAAGAAATTTATTATAACTTGGGCTCAAAATGATACTCCAGTTCATACCAAATTCCTTAAGAATCTTGAGGCTTACGCTGCACACCTTAAAGCTGACATTCATGTTATAGCAGGTAGGTATCGAAATCCTACTTCAGTTTTCATGGATGTTAAACATGACAATTGGGCTAAACAAGTTGAACCTTATTTGGATGCTAATAGACATGATGTACACAAGTACTTATCTATTATCTCCGACATTAAGATGCAACCGACAGCTGTAAACCCATTTACTGGGATGCAAGGTATTAGTGGTATTAATTCATGTGTCTTTGGAGCTCCAAATTTACAGATGGAAACGATTCCAGTACTAGAAGGTCAGCGTCCAAAGATGATGTTAACTACTGGTTCTTGTACAAAAGCTAATTACACTGATTCTAAGGCTGGTAAGAAAGCTGAGTTTAACCATACAATTGGTTGTGTAGTTGTTGAGATACAAGATGAGGAAATATTCCACACTAGACAAGTAAGTGCAACATCTAATGGAGATTTCTGTGATTTATACAACAGAGTTCAGCATGTGAAAGGTGTTTCAACAGTAACAAAGATTAAGCAAATTGAAGCTTGTATCTTAGGAGATTTACACGTTGGTCACCATGACCCAGCAGTTATCGACAAGACTTTTGACTTGTTCAAGAAATTGAAGCCAAAGAATGTAATCCTTCATGATGTATTTGATGGACATTCAATAAGTCATCACGAACTTAAAGACCCGATTGCTCAGTATCACCACGATTTAGATGGTACGAACTCATTGAAAGGTGAAGTTGATGAGATGATGGAAGTGTTAGAAAGGTTTAGAACACACAATGTAACAATTGTAAGGTCTAACCATGATGACTTCGTAGACCGTTGGATTAAGAACTCAGATTGGCGTAAGACACCATCACCTAGGAACTCGTTGGAGTACATGAAGTACACAGCATTGTTGTTAGAGCGTAAAGCACCACACGGTGTTATACCATACCTAATTAAAGAGATATTCCCTAAGTGGAGAACTCTAGGAGTTAGTGATAGTTTTAAAGTTGGAGATTGGGAACTAGGACAACACGGTGACCACGGAGCGAATGGAAGTAGAGGTTCTTTGCTTCAATTTAGAAAGTTGAACACAAAAATAGTTGTTGGTCACTATCACTCTCCAGGTCGTAAGGACGGGGCATTAGCGGTAGGAACATCAACTCATTTAAGAGTAGGATATAACATCGGAGCAAGTGGGTGGTTGCAATCACACGTAATCATACATGAAGATGGAAAAGCACAACACATAAACTTTATCGGTAACGATACTAGCTCATTACAATTTACAACTTTAAAATAATACCATGAACGAAAAAGCATTAAGAATTAAATGGGCTCACGAAACTTTAGCTAGTTTTATGAACAAAAGCTATACGAACACTTTAGGTAGTAAAGTACAGTTGTTATTTAACGAGCACAATAGTACTCACATATCTGAAGAATCATCTGATGATATAATGGGTCGTTACACACCAATCACTAATAACTATGATACTGAGTTTTCTGTAGTTAATCAAGCAACAATTGAAGCGGGTCATGATTTATCTCAGGATTTCGGTACGACTGTAATGTTGAACTTTGCATCGGGAAAATCTCCTGGAGGTGGATTCCTAAAGGGTTCACAAGCTCAAGAGGAAAGTTTATGTAGGTCATCTAACTTGTTTTTAGGGTTGATGCAATCTACTTTGTTCTACACGAATAACGTGAACATCGCCAGTGCAATGCATTGTGATGACATGGTACTTTCTGAGGTTGTAACATTCATCAGACAAACAAATGGTGAATTGTATGACTCACCGTTCGACTGTGCAGTATTGACGTGTCCAGCAGTAAATGCGGGATTGGTCGAAAAGTACGAAAAAGATAACATCAGTGAGATATATACTGTTATGGACAGACGTATTGAAAAGGTTCTTGCAATGGCAGCTATTCACCAATACGATAACTTAGTTCTTGGAGCTTGGGGTTGTGGTGTATTTAAATGTGACCCAAGTATCATTGCATCATTATTTAACAAGCATTTAAATGATGGAAAGTACCAAGGAGTATTCAAAAAAGTAAGATTTGCCATCTATGAGGACAGCCAAGTAGAAAGCGAATTCAAACAGTTTTTTAAGACGGAAAGCTTAGTTTAGCACATAAACCATTGTATTTAACAAATAAATGGTTATATTTATAAGAAACGATTATGCCTAGAGTAAAAGCAGCGGGAGTATTTTTAATACGAAAAGATAACACAATATTGATTGGTCACCCGACTGGTCATAAGGCTAACATGTGGTCGATTCCAAAAGGTAAAATTGAATTTGGTGAAGACTTTTTAGAAGCAGCATTAAGAGAATGTCAAGAGGAAACGAATGTCGATTTGATGCCTCACTTTCCATGCAACTACTATGAGTTAGACAAAGAGGTTTACAAGCACAAAAAGAAAGAGCTTTACCCATTCATTATATTCGAGAAGGATATCAATGTTGAGTTTGATTCTTTTGAATTGAAGTGTAATTCATACGTGGCCTTAGACAGCACT
>TARA_R110000822_G_scaffold230882_5_pt1 | contig 16503 bp, 33 predicted proteins | sample TARA_R110000822 | Tara Oceans TARA_R110000822 (sample SAMEA4397666) | marine metagenome | biome: Polar Biome; feature: [SRF] surface water layer (ENVO:00010504); material: water (ENVO:00002006), including particulate matter (ENVO:01000060) such as... | depth 5 m | reverse complement strand
TGTTTGCTGCATACAGGCTGTCATTATACGCGCCCAGGCGATTCAGGAATTCCGTGCGGTCAGTAAATTCTTTTTTGCGTTTCTTTTTCTTAGGTTTTACTGGACCTCCTGTATTGTATTTTTTATAGCTTCCTTTCATCGTGGCATAATACTTCTACCTAGCATCATTGCTCGCACTTGATCATCACTCATTGTGTTTGCTTTTTTAGCTTGATCTGCTAAAGCTGTAAGCTCCCTGAAATGCGATCTGTCAGCTCCTAATACTTTATGACTGTCTGCCCACATATTTTCGGTGTTACTTTCTCCTTGCATAAATGCTCCAAAAGGTATTTCCCCTGCTTGACTGTAGTCTGCTAAGAATAAAGATTTCTGTTGAGGTGTAGATAGTTTAGAAAAATCGTATGATCCATTAGATTCATCAATAAATTTCTGTAACCATTTAGGCATATCTCCTGTTTCTTCTTCAGCATAAAATGCTTTAGCTCTAGATACAGCATCTTTAGCGCGATTGCTACTGTCAGCTGTAAATGGTCCTTCATATTGGAATATGCCACGACCTGGTCCTCCGCCTTTTTGTTTTATACTTGGGTCAAATGTCCCTCCTGATTCAACAGCAGCAATGTCATACATAAGATCTTCCATACGCTCACGGCTACCTCCTCTAGTTTCTAGTAGATATTTAGCCATTTTTTCATAAGAAGCTGTGCCAGTAGTATCTGATATAGGAAACCCATATGGATCATATTTCTGATCACTAGTCTTGCCACCGTTTTTGTATTTGTATTTCATTACTTCTTTTTATATTTAACTGCTTTAACCTTGCCACCATGCTCTAAGAATATAGGGTTTCTATTTTCTCCTCTATTAGGTTTGCTTGGTATGACGTATTCAGACATATCTCTTCTAGGTGTTAATCCAATTGTATTATTCTCAACAGTTGGGGTTACACCATATTCGTCAAAGTATCGCTGTAGGTTCTTTTGTAATTCCTTGTTGGATTTATTTACTGTGTACTGCTCCCTACCTGAATTATATCTTTCCTCAGCTGACTCTAACTCTTTTTTGTTTGCTTTCTTCTGCTGTCTGTACCTTTTGTTTAAAGGGTTAAGCATAAGCCCGGGTGTAGGAACTACAGCACCATCTGTTCCGTCTCCACCAAATGCTAGTAACGCTGATGGTGTGCCTAGAAGTAGAGCTTGACCAGACTCTTTAGCGTGTTGTTTTTCTAATGATCTATATTCATCTAAGAAAGGATTTAAGTCTGGATTTCCAAAGTCGCTACTATTTACCATTGTACCGTTGCCGACATTGTTTACCATCCAGTCCGAAATCTCTTTTTGTCTTTTTTCAAGTTTGTATATATCGCTATATTCTTTAATCCCATAGGCAAGCATTGCAGCTTCATCTATATTCTTACCTCCTGTAGATGCTCCTCCGGCAAGTAGTATGTTAGCTGGTGGGAAAACATTACCTATACCTTGCTTGATCTTATCTAGAGTTGTGTTGTCTTTCTTCTCTATCCTATGACCCGGTTTATAATTACCGAATCTATTCATTGTACCATCAAAAGAATCCAAGCTTTGAGAATCCATACCCATACCTTCTACCTTTCCTTCATTAGTAATCTCCTGTGTTGAACCAGCCCAGTATGGAGACTTATAATTCTTTCCGTCAGGAGAAGTTTCTTTACCTTTCCAGTTCTGGTAGGCTAGATTCCCTAACATATATGTGTTCTGGTAATCCTCTAGAGGTAGAGCTTCCTCATATGCTCCTTCAGACTCTCTATTAGTCATAAAGTCTAAGAATGTAGGAAGGCCTTCAGGCGTTGTTACCTGGTTGTAGTCTTGAGTAAAGCCATACTTTTCAGAAAGCTTGTCCCTATGATTGGTCATAAGGTCTTCAAACTTGTCTTGCCATCCGTCTTTATAACGGACTGGACCGCCAAGCATCCTGGTCATACGTGGCCCTTTCTTTTTCTTTTTCTTCTTCCTCGGTTCCATAGTCTTGCAAAGATAATGAATAATATAAAACGGCTATAACGTAGAGCTGGACTTGACAATGTCAAATATTTTATGTAACTTAGCAGAGTAATAAGTGTGATCAACATACAGATGCACTCATGACAATAGTGTTTTGATAGCTGTTGCTTCAAGCAAACAGCAATCTTCTCAAAATGCGTTACAAGTATAGCTCTAGCCCAAACTATACCCTTTTTCAAAGGCTCTCCCCAGTCCTGTTCTAACAGCATATATATTACCCTCTGCTGTTATGTACCTTTTGGACAATACACACCCGCAAAATCTATCTTAGACACCTTAACGTCCTTTATACAGCTTTATTACACGATATTTCACCCCTATTGACTCGTAAAATGACTTGAGTTATATCTATATGGGGGATTATATTATGTATACAATGTTAGTCTTCCAACTCCGAAGCGGATCCCAAGACCACCCCCCAGACTAGAACGGCAGACCTTTTGTACTTTTTTGGCTTTTGTCATGTAGTACCATCTGGTAAAGTTTACTTGGTCCATGTAGAGTGCGTACAATCTCACCGCCTTGTTTACCTCTATACCGAAAGACTTACCTAGTTGTTTTTATGAGCTTGCTTTGTCTATATGGGGCATGCAATGAATATAAGTGTTAAGACATTATTACTATTAATCTGGTGATAACTTAGTTTTTATGGTCCCTTTGTTAAGCTTTATTAACATTTGTTTACTATATTGCAGTTCACAAACGGCGCAAGCTGTGCATGTTCTTTGACTTATTGGCATACAATTTATACAGATTTGACAAGCTGAGTAACGACCAGCCAGCAGCGCGCAAGCGTTCAGGGGCAAATGAGCCCGAAACCTAAAGCACTACGTAAGTGCTACAAATTAGCGCCCTTTGTTGGGCGCTGGTTATCTGTTAATATTTAAAACCTTTTATAATGTTACTACCTGATGAGTATTGCAATCATTTACACGCATTACATGTAAGTAATACGGCGCGCTTTTACTTTGCTATTTTGGACCTCCTAGAATCTGGTAAAAGTCCCGAATCAATCGCGCACATTGTCCCAAAGCTTTTTGAAGCTCCCGAGGACTTGGAGAAGTTTGGCGGCTGGTATTTTCCGCATTTAGTGGAAGCCGTCCGAGATTTAAACGGCTAAAAGTAAAGCGCTCAATGTTGGGCGCTGGTTATCTGTTAATTTAAAAGCGTTATATCATGGATTCAATCAAGCTGTTAAGCTTTGACCATTTAAAAGAGATCGTAAAACATGTATACAGCTCCGCGGGTTTTGTTGTAACTCCTTGCGGTTCTGTTTTTCTACCTCATGAAGTCCTGGACCTAGATGACGAATTCCAGGAAGATATGAATAGGGGATATTTGGCGTATTGCATTAATTGGGAAGATCAAGTATTAACCGAAAGCGGGGAACATGTACCAGCTGTTTACAATGATGATTTTGACTAAAAGTAAAGCGCTCAATATTGGGCGCTGGTTATCTGTTAATTTATAAAACTATATGATCATGACGACAAGTCTAATAACACAGAACAGCAAGTTAAAAAAGACAAGCAAGGAGCTGGGTGTACGGGTTTTTAATTTTGGTATACCTGCATACAAGAGCGCCAGCGGAAAAGTTACATGTCCATTCGCTAAAGATTGCGTGCAGTATTGCTACGCTCAAAAAGGGGCCTATATCTGGTCCAATGTTAGCCCAGCTTTTGAAAAACGCTACCAGATAACAAAATTACCGATAATATTTAAGCGCATGATGAATAGCGCACTTAAAAGGTCAAAAGTGGATTTTCTCAGAATTCATGACAGCGGTGATTTCTATTCTTTAAAATATGTCCAGACATGGTTAGAGATCATAAAAGAGAATCCAAATGTCAGGTTTTACGCTTACACAAAATCCGTTATTTTCTTTAAAGGTTATAAACTGCCTAAAAACTTTGATGTAATATTTAGTGAGGGAGGCAAGCAAGACGATCTCTGGCAGGAGGAAACCCACAGACATAGCAGGATCTTTAAAAGCGATGAAGACTTGGAGCGCGCGGGCTATGTCAATGCAAGCAGTAACGACCTCCAAGCTACAAAGTGGTACAATAAGAACCACAAAATCGGCCTAGTCTTTCACTAGTGATCTATTCAATATTAGAGCGCCCTTTGTTGGGCGCTGGTTATCTGTTAATTAATAAAAGTATTATTATGACTAGCTATCAAGAGGACAGCAAAAAGCCCTTAACGATCTCAAGCGCAAAAGGAACAAATTTGACATCGCGCGGATATTACAATTTATGTCTAAGTATTAGAGACGTTTCTTTATTCATACAAGGGATACAGCCTAACAGACATTGGAGGCTTAAACATGTGAAATCTTATTTTGGTTTATCTGGAGGAAAAGAAAAAATACTCCAGCAGTTAAAATTTATGCAAGCACTTCACAGCATCACTAAAACATAAATAAAGCGCCCATTTTGGGCGCTGGTTATCTGTTAATATTTAAAAGATCTATTATGATTGTTGCATATTTTGAGACCAACTCAACCGCTGAAATAGCGGGTAAATATTCAAGCGAGGAGGAATATTTAAAGGATTTACCAAGGCTAGAGAATCTAGCGGAGACATTAGGATTTACAAGGATCACGGAATCAATAGAGTAAAAGTAAAGCGCCTAATATGGGCGCTGGTTATCTGTTAATTAATAAAAGTAAAATATCATGTCAAACGATTATAAGTACTCGGAAGAGTACAGAGAAAGATTCGGATTCAATAAAGGTGAAAGGTATTGGATATCTGAGGCCTTTAATTTTTACAAGGATCACGTACAAGAAGAACTAAATGGAGAGATTGAACAAGGATTAAATCCGTTTATACACCCTAATTATTTTAATCAATTGTTTAAGGACCTAGATGGTAAATTGGACATGTGGATGAAAGAGGAGCAGAAACCCAGCAAAGAAGAAGAAGAATGAAAATACTTTTTAGATGGGTCGATATAGACGAGATAAAAGGTGATTTTGACACCACATATAAGGAAATTATAGACCAGATAAAAGACTGGAATATAGACATGGAAACGGAATACCAAACCATACAGCAATTCAATGATGGTGAGGAATACTATTTAATAGAGTTAAACTTAACAAATTTGTGATATGAATAATATAGATAAAGCGCTGGCCTATTTCCGTAAGCACGGAATAGGCTCTACGATTGACGATGGCTCCTTATACATAGATGTATATAGCCATGAGGTCCAAGTATCTCAATCAGAGATTGATTATAGAGCGGAAATGTATAACGAGGAGCAATACAAAGAGAGTCATGAGTAATTCAATAAGCCTTTACAAGGATTTAGGTATAGCTAGACCAACGATAATCAAGATAATAGATAGATTCGTTGACGAAGTCGGTAACGAGGATGAGAGAATGGACGATGTCATGGATTCATTATCCCTTTTAAATCAGCGCGCAGATAAATATACTCCAGAGGAAGCAAGAAAATTGATCAGCTGGTATATAACCATACATGATGAATGTGTATCTGATAATTCAGATGATTTTTCAGGAGTTGAAGTTTATCAAGCAAAGCAAAAGATAAAGAGATTTGATAATGCAATGAGTGTTATTAACGAATACAAAAAAGAGTGATATGACTAAAAAAGTGCACGTTAAAAGCGTAAGGTATTTTGAAACACGTAGAGGTTTAGGATATCAATGTCAAACCAATCTTGGATTTGAGATTTGGAATGATGGAAGCGGTGGAGCGACCTACATAGATGGTGCTGGAGTAATGCCTAACCGGGATGTATATGAATTGTTACAAAAGCAATTCCCGGATGCGGACTTACAAAGCTACGACATTGAGGAAGCCTTAGAGAGTTTAATTAATGAATATGAATCGGTATGACTACAAAAGATATAATAGATCATAAAAAACACTTGGTAACATGTGGTGAATGCGGAGAAGTAAACAAGGTGAGAATATCTGATGAAAAGCATGAGTGCGATGGGTGCGGTTATATATCAGATGCTTGTGATTTTCCTGATTATCCAGACTACAAATATGTTGTTGAATTCAAAACAAAGTTAGATGAAAGCCAGTTTTTCTCAGATCTACAAGATAGTATACATCATTGGGAGGGATTGGAATGGCTTAATATCTCAGCATGTGAGAACCACATAACATCAAGAAAGCACATGATAGGCAATAGGTTAATTGCGGAGTTTATGGGATTTACTAAAGACTCTGAAGATTTGTACCTGATAGATGACTATGCACTTAAAGGTGATTATGAGTACCAAGCGACTTATGTCAATGAAATGAAGTATCACACCTCTTGGGATTGGCTTATGACCGCGGTAAAAGAGTGCTATGAGTCTGAAACTGAACCTGAGTTAGGTGACATCACTCACGGACTATTAGACTGCGACTTAGAAAGTACGCATCAAGCAGTAGTAGAATTTATAAATCAACACAATAAAACTATATAACATGAGATACAGGATTTTAAGTTGGATCAAAGGCCATTTAGGTCTGGTCATAAACGACACAGATATGACATCTTATCTGTTGTTGAAGGTAGATTATCATATGCAGTTAATTAGTGAAATGCAGGAGACTATAGACCTATTACGTGAAAGATTAGATATAACAGAAGATGACATGGATTCAGTTAAGGATCAGCTAAAAGAAAGATCTTTATGAGTGAGTCTGGTGACGTTTGGGTTGAGTGTTCTTTGCGATTTAAAGGCAATATGAATGCTCGACTTTGGAATGATATGACAATAAGTGAAGCGGTCCATGACATTATACATTCCGGGAATTATGAATATGAAGTCATAGATGGATCTATACATATTGACAATGTGCAACCCATTGATTGAATTAAGGGAAGGCTTAGCCTTCTTGGTTATCTGTTAATTTATAAAGTATAGTATCATGTTAGAAAGCAAGTCAATAAAGATTGCTCACGATCAGATAGAGGATCTGATTTTTAATGCAAGTCTGAGAGAAAACACGTTAGCCATTAGGAAATTAGAAAACATACGCTTAGTTTTGTGTGAGTTAGAGGTTAACTATGAAAGATAGAGAAACAGAGAATGCGTTGATCGTTATTCAATATCTAAAGCAATTGTTTGTTATTATAGGTGGTGTTTCTTTAATCAAGATCGTTGGTACAGCTATAAGCTTGCTGGTGACGTTTATCTTTTAATTCTATAAAATACCCTAACTCTGGAGTAATTCAGGGTTAGGATTAATCCTTTGGTGAATCAGGATTCAAAATATTTTCACCGTCCAGAAGAGTATTTATTCCGGTAAGGAGTAAAAGACACGCTGGTTACGGAGATAATTAATACACACTCCGTGAGCACCTGCGATATTTGGTAGATATTGCTGTTTCAATGGCTCGTACAAAAGTGTAAGCAAGTGCTGGATTCCTATACCTTTCCGACTTGTGGGTGATAACGCGACTGATAACTCGGTATGAGCTGTTCCTCTTAAAGGGCTTTATACCCTTTAGGGGATCTTATAGCTCCTTCTAATCTAGTACAAGCTGTTCTAAGTAACGGCAACGTTTGATCACCTACAAGGAGAATTGGGCGGATCAACGCCCAAATACATAGCTCCCTATATATGTGGTGCTTTTTGTACCCTTTGAAGGTATAACAGATACTATAATTGTAATAATTATAAAAATATTACAGATATATAGTGTTTATATCAACGATATTACTTACTTTTACACAATAAATAAATTTAATTCATATGGCTACACATCAATTTAAGACCACCAACATCAAAGGTAAACAGTATGTTGAGGTAAACGAACGCGTAAAAGCATTCAAATCGTTATCCGAGTACAAGGATATGTCAATGGAGACAGAAATTGTGCAATTAACAGATGATACATGTGTTATAAGAGCTTTAATTAAAGATTCTTCTGGTAGGATTTTAGCTACTGGTATGGCGCAAGAGGATAAATCATCTTCTCGTATTAATCAAACATCTTACGTAGAGAATTGTGAAACCTCAGCTGTTGGTAGGGCATTAGGTTTTGTCGGTATTGGTATTGACACCTCTATTGCTACTTCTGACGAGGTAGATTTAGCTATTAAGAAGCAAGAAACCACTAAAGCTCCGGCTACAGTAAAATCTCCAGCTAAAACGCAAGACACAGCGTCAAGCGGTGTTTCTGATGTATTCAGTCAATCTATTGATTACTTGAAAAACACACCTTCAGATAAGAAGGAGACTTCTTACGAGATGATTATCTCTAAGCATGGTGATAAGTTCTCAGAAAAGCAAAGAGATGCTTTAAAGAAATTCATGTAATGGAATTTGCCAGCAAGTTGGTAGAAGTGACAGGTAAACCATACTTATCATATTCTGCTATAAAATATGCTGCTAATGGCAGTAAACAACAAGATATGAAGCTTTTTGAGCTCTATATCAAAGGTCTGTTAAGAAAGGAATCTCAAGCATTTACTTTTGGATCTCTTTATGACTGCTTGTTACTTGAGCCTGAAAAAGCTACAGATGGATTCATGATCCTAGATGATGAAGAGATGTGTTCTAAGATTGGCGGAAAGAGTCCGAGAAGTACAAAGAAGTACAAGGAGTGGAAAGAAGAATTCACCTTAGAGCACAAAAGTAAAACTTTAGTTAGTGAAGAAGATTGGGAAATAGCAACTTCAATGATAAATCGTTTAGATGCTTCAGAAGTTCTTAATCCAGATACCGGTGAAATCGTCTCTGTTAGATCTTTTTTAACAGGAAAGCCACAGGTTGAATTTAACACTTGGATTGAAGATATCCCTGTTCGTGGATTCTTTGATTGTGAAGGAGATACTTTCATTACAGATAGTAAAAGCACTCGTAGTGTATATGGTTTTAGATATGATGTCAAGAGTTTTGACTATGATATACAAGCTTACATATACACTATGGTTAGCGGTAAAAAAGATTTTTACTGGGTAGCTCAAGGGAAATCAAAGCCTTACTTATGTGCAGTGTATAAGGCATCTGATAAAATTCTAGCAAGTGGAGAATACAAGTTTCGGTCCGCTGTAGATAACATATCAAGATGGCTTAATGAACCAAGCAAAGACACATTGAGTTTTGCTTTATACGGAATTATTTAACCGGGAGAGATCCCACAATTTTAATAATCATGGCAGATAAGAAAAATATCTACATGGGCTATGCTGAAGGTCCTAAGATTCAGCAGAATATCTCGTTCAAAGTAGATCAATTGGATGAGTTAAAGAAGTATGCGACAAAAGCAGGGAACGTAAACCTTACTATTGTTACTCATTACAATCGTGATGAGAAGGCATCTAAAGCTTTTATCAGCGTGTATAATCCACATGAGGATAGAACTGAGGGATATGCTCCTAAGACTCCTGCGGGTGACTTACCATTCTAAAGTTGAGGGGGGCCGGTCATTCCGGCTCCCTATATACTATCTTGATGTACAGGTTTCTTATATGAAAAGAAAACAATGGATATCAATAGACACCTGGATCGTTACAACCATTGAGAGTATAAACGACATTCTAAAAGAAGACATAAAATCAAAAGACAGATTGTTTCAGTACATATATGGTAAAGGGTACAAAAGTCAAAAAGCAGTCCGGATAGACAAACTACACAGTAAAAAAGAGGTAGGATTCACTAAAAGAACATACGATAAGCTATCGCTATCGCAAAAAAATAATTTGGATGAAAGTTGATGTAAATAGCTTCATGAAAGCTACTGACCAGTTTATGGAATTAAGAGATTTCTGGAATTCTGTTGTAAGCCAATATAACATAGCAAACAACAGACAAAGGTCTAACGTCTTGTACAGACACATCTTTAGTGTATTGTGTTATGATTTAACAAATATACCTATAGTTCAAATTGGATCTATAATAGATAGAGATCACGCATCTGTTATTCATGCTAATAAAAATCATGAACATAATAGAAGGTATGATAAGAGATATGAAGATATATACTTGTCTATGCATGAAAAGATGTCTAAACTCCTTACGGAATATACTAAAGAAAGAGAAATACAAGCTGTCAACAGAGCTCGTAAAAACAATCCAGGTATTGATTTAGATTACATGATAGGTCAAGTTGATCATAAATGGTCAATAGCTATGTCTTCCCTGGAGGCTGAAAACAAAAAACTTGAAAAAGCTAATGCTGTATACATAAACAGTAATAAATTATATATGTCAAGAATATCAATTCTTGAATCAGAACTTAAAAGAATAAAGAATTTGATATGAAAAGATTATTTAAAGTTTTATGCAGTGGGATTAACTACGGAACGTATAGCACAATAGAAAAAGCAAGGAAAATACGTAACATTCTTAAAAGGAGAGGTAAATCAGATATCGTTATAAAAGTATCTGAAAATAAAGAATAAGATGGATGAGATTCTAAATATAGACTACCACACTAAGATTTTATTAAAAGAAGCACTTAGGAGGTATAAAGGTCCATCAGAAGCTTATAAGCATTTAAAAATTAGTAAGAGAACAGTTTTTAGATATATGAAAAAATTTAACATTACTATAGATGGGAAAAACGCCACAAAAGTTCAAAGATGCAGTAAAATTAATCGTTTTATGCCAATCTGTGTTAGAGCAAATGGACACAGTAAAAGGAACAGATCTTTATAGACATAAGATAAAAAATCAAATAAACTCCCTTGAGAAAACAATGGAGAACATGATTTTTAAACCACTTCTTATGTTAGATCATGTTGATGAAGACTTGTTTACCCGTATTCAATTAAACGTTGATATGGTAATGGATATGGATGTTGATGAGCTGTCACAAATGAGGATTTCATTAGACGAATTAAGAGAAACAGAATAAAGAGAAAGGCAGGTTATCTTAAATTAATCCCTTGTAGGGAAACGTTTATGGTTAAATACACCCTGACCTTTCTTTTTAACCTTTAACACCAAAGAGAAATGAGACTTGAGGACATTATAGGCTGCGTATTAATATTAGCTTGGAATGGATTTTTAATTTATAAAATGAGGAAAAAATGACAACAAAAGACATACTAAATAAAGTATACGATGACGGAAGAATCTATGCTAAATCTGTCCCTTTTGAGACATACTTCAAAGATGAGTCTTTGCTTATAAATCTCTGTATTAGAGATAGAGATATTAACGGAATAGAGAAAAACTGATGTTGGTATTAATAATAGTAAGTGTTATGTGCGTATATCTTGTCAAAAGAGAGTACATCATGTATAAAGAGGTAAAAGATAAATTAAAAAAGCACGATAAATAAAATGGACAATCATCAACGTTTTTTAATGCATTTAGAAAAAAGCACCACAGCTGTGTTTGTAGCAGCTAGATATCTTCATGATCAAGGTCTTGATGTAAGGATAAGTGCAATGAAAAAAGCTTCATCTCATAAAGATTGGAAAAAATTTAAAGATGATGGTGATTTGTTTATGTATAAAGAAGGTGAAGAATATCGTATAGAAGTAAAGGGATTGTCTCGTGAATTTGAAGGTCCTGAAGATATTAAATATCCTACAATGACCATATGTGCTAAGCATTCATTTGACAGCGCTGATCCTAAGCCTTATGCTTATATGATGTTCAACAAAGCTCTAACACATATAGCTATTGTTAGAGTAGATAAATCTGAGAACTGGAGCGTTAAAAGACTTCAAGACAAAAGATATGACAATGTTTTTCAAGACTTTTATAACTGTCCTGTTAAAGATATTCAATTTATAAAAATATGATTTGCTTTAATGTTAATATGTTTATACCTTCAATAAAATAAATTAAATGTCACTTAAAAATAAAATTATTGAATTTTACTCAGATCATGAGGATGATTCTCTGCTTTTTGCCGATGGTCTTGATGAAGCTATAATCGGTATATGCCCAACATCATTACGTGTTGTTTACTCAAGGAATAAATGTATTGAGGTATTGAAAAAAGAGGGAGATAGCTGGGAAGATGCTGTAGATTATTTAGAATTTAACACGTTCAACGCATATGTTGGAGTACATACTCCAATTTGGGTAGAGGACTTTAAATGGGATTAACATGGGATATAGAGACAACAAATCACATAAAATGATTATTGACTGCGTTTTAAAGCAAAATGCAGATAGTTTTGCAAATCTTGGATCAGATTCCAGTAAATCTGAATATGATAAGGCTAAGATCAAGGAAAGACAGAAGCTGCGTAAGGTAGCGCATCTTGATCGTGAGAAAATTAATAGATTATTAATAGTATCACTAAATGACTAAAAACACACCAAAATATTATATTGGTAAATACAAGAACATTGAAGCAATGGACGTTGTCCTGGATTTTCAAGAAGACAGCTATAACATTGGGGTCGCTATAGCGTATTTACTCAGAGCAGGAAAGAAAGAGGGAAACCCGGTCACGCAAGACATTGAAAAAGCGATAGTACATCTGAAAATTGAACTAGAACACTTAATAGAAAATGGAGGAATTAACAGTAACGATATTCAAGGATATCAAGGACATTCAGTCGCCACACCATATCACTATACAAACAGCACTGGATCGTATCAAGAATGGCAAGAGCAAATCCTTAATAGAGAGGGTCCGTGGGACACACAGCGTTGATGAAAACAACAATCCAGTAAAAGATAAGGAAGCAAAAAAAGAGCTACCTGTTGTTTGCTTTAGTGGTATGTTTGAGTCACGTAGAGATGACGCGCTTACAACACATAATGGACTAATCGTATTAGATTTTGATCATATAGATGTTGATGGATCTAAGTCTATACTTGCTACAGACGATTATATTAAGGCTTGCTGGATTTCCCCTAGTGGAGATGGATTAAAAGCTTTAATTAAAATAAGCACTCCATTAAAACATCGTGAACACTTCAAAGCAATACAGCTGTACATGGAGCGCACCTATGGACTAGAAGTTGATCCATCAGGTAAGAATGAATCCAGAGCTTGTTTTGAATCATATGATGAAGACATCATTATAAATGAACACAGTAAGACGTTTTCTTCTTTAGTATCAAAAACAGAGGAAAAGCAAAAAGCTGAACACAAACAGATTACAACAGATTACAATAAGCTTGCTGTAATATCCTCAATAGTGCGTAGAGCAACTGATGGTGAAAAGCATACTCAATTAATAAAAGCAGCTCATCTTGCCGGTGGATTTGTATCAGCTGGTAGGATAGAAGAAGATGAAGCTCGCAGAGTATTGTTGCGTGAAATACTTAAAAAAGACGTAGACAGTGAGGAAAACGCCAAAAACGCTATTAGCGATGCAATAGAAGCTGGTAAACGCATGCCTATACGTGACGTTGTTGATGGTGAGAGTAGAGCTATACGAGAGATGCAACTCAATGATAACGATTTCAGTTTCGTATCTAATGATGATTTAGATTTCAGCTGGATAACAGATTACGCATCCGGCAATATAGAGATTGGGTTAGAAACCGGTAATGAAGTGCTTGACAAAAACTTTAGATATAAAAAAGATTTTACCATTATCAATGGTATATCTAATGTTGGTAAGACTACATTGGCCCTGTACCTAATGGTGAATTCAGCTGTAAAACATAATTGGAAATGGATAGTATATTCCTCAGAAAACAAAACAGCATCTGTAAAGATGAGGTTGATGGAATTTATTGTAGACATGCCTATAAAGCAGATGGATCCGGAAATGCAGAAATACGCATTTAATTGGGTAAACAAACATTTTAAAGTTATAAGCAATAATGAAGTATATAATTACTCTGAGCTATTACTTTTTGCAGAAAAAATAGTGCACCAAGAAGGTAATTATGATGGATTATTTATTGATCCATATAACAGCTTACGTATAGATATGGCTCAGGGTAAAAACATAAACAGCCATGAATATCACTATGAAGCAGCATCAGAATTCCTTACATTCAGTAATAGAATGAATATGGCTGTTTGGTTAAATATGCATGCTATTACAGAAGCTCAACGCATGAAGGGATTAGATGGATTGCCTTTAGCGCCATCAGCAGCTATGACTGAAGGCGGTGGTAAGTTCGTGAATAGGGCCGATTGCTTCCTTACATTCCATAGAAAAGTGGCTTCACCTGAATATGAAACCCGTAAAACCATGGAATTTCATGTCAGGAAAATAAGAGAAACAGAAACCGGAGGAGAATGTACGGTGTGGGACCAACCATTTATGTTTAGGATGAATGAGTCTAACACAGGTTTTTCAACTTATACACCTCAAGGAGTTTTGTACAAACCCTTAATGTTGAAAAGAATACAAGGAGAGCTAGTTTTATAACTAGCTTTTTTTGTTTTATACACATTTTTTTGTTAAGTTGTTGGAAACTTATGAATGATAATATAATAATTACACTTTCTCTTCCAAAGCCTCCATCGCTTAACACTTTTTATGCCGGAAAACACTGGATCATAAGAAAAAAACACAAAGAAGAGTATAGTAAACAAATTGGTATTGAGTTTGATAAACATGAATTGTTTACTACTGATCAATTTCAAGTTGATGTAGAATATAACGCTAGGTATGATGTAGATAATGCTATCATGTGTTGTAAGTTTTTAAGTGATTACATGAAGGATAACGGTTACGCTGTGGATGACACGCCTAAATACTTCATAAAACAAAGCACTAAATACAACAAAAACCTAAATAAAAATGAGTTTCTATGTCACATCAAACTCTATGGATACAAAATCCGTGAGTAAAGACTTTTTCAACGCTTGTGTTATGATACACGATATGGTTGATGAATTTTACGAAGAACTTCATGACAGCAACGGAAATCCGATGATGAATGAAGAATTAATAGCGGACCTAATAAAGACTCTTAAGAATAAAATGCGTCTGGAATTAGATATGGTAAAATCATCTGTTCATCAACATTTAGAAAATGAAGACAGGAAACTCTAAATGCTTTAAGTGTAACAGAATAAAACGCAAAGTACTTTTCCATATTGATAAGTCCAGAAAGGCTGGAGTTTCATCATACTGCAAGTCTTGCAAGAGTAAATTAGACCGATTAAGATCTAGTAGGCGTGGTGAGCGTAATGAAAAAGGAGATCATATATACACTGTATACTACTTGCCTGAAGAACATTATGCCGGCATGACAAAGGACTTATTAAGGCGCATTTCTAGTCACAAGAAATTAGGTAAAATAGTTGATGGTTATGAAATTGTAGGTCAATTTGAAAATCCTAAAGTGGCTCATTTGATGGAAACCAAATTGCATATAATGGGGTACAACGGGTTTCAGTATAGTGGTTAATTTACTATATTTACAAGCTAAATATTTTTCTAACCATATACAAAATACTATGTCTGAATATCAGAACAGTGACAGCTTTGCTGACTTTATTGATGAACTTGAAACAAGTGAAAAAAACCAAAACGCTCAATGTTCTATTGATCATCCCGAATGCGAGAGCTGTAGTGGTTAACCCTATATAATTATTAATATTTGCATACTTATTACAAATACTTTTTATATATTTGATGCACTTACAGATATCAGTCTCTCTATCCTCTAACGGGTATCTAGTATAGTTTTCAGATCAGAAAAGGAGGCACTTGCCTCCTTTTTTGGTTCTATACTTTTTTCTTCTCAAGTAACTTCATTACTATCTTAAAGCCAAGAAACGCTAAACCAATATATATAGCCAGGTTCTTTACTTTATCAAAAAGGTTTTCCTTCTCAATGTATATCAGCTTCTCGTAAGGAACTTCTATAGTCCTGATAATAGTGTCAGAGTCGCATACTGCGTCTATAGTAATTGTGTCGTTGATTCTTCTTATCTGCACTCTCAGCCTGTCCTTTATCAGTGTGATAGTATCGTGTTGCTTCATAATCACAGTATCCGTGATAGCCACAGGTGGGCTTACAACCGTATCCATCACAATTAATGTGTCTTTTTCCATTATTAACGGATTCTTCTTCATTGCTTTCTCCAGATGCCATGTCGCGCTGCAACTCGTTAATAATATGGTCACAATTAATAGATATGCGTAATGGTGTGATTTTCTCAGACATTTCATTTTTTCTTTTTTAATTTTATTTTTCCTCCTTTTTTATAATCATAAGGAGAAGATCCTTTAATTTTATTACCCCTGGTAAGCTTTTTAGCTTCATTTAAATAATCCTCAAAAGACCCCACTCTCATATTTTCTAATTTGTCGCCGTATTTCTTAGTGAAACTTGCTTTTTGTGCATCTGGTACAAAGACATTGCTAATTTCATCCAATCCAATTTTTCCTGAGAATTGTGCTTCACCTGCTATATTTCCTCCAGGTATACTCATCCTGGATGAAGCTCCAGCTTTTGGATTTATACCAAACACTACAGGGTAATTATTAGCTCCTTTCCCGTATTCTAAAGCGTAGTCAGCAGCAGCTCCCGGATTTGCAATTGAAGCTGTTGAAACTCTACTTTGCGTTGTTCTTATGCCATCATCATATAAG
>TARA_R110000822_G_scaffold16329_11_pt1 | contig 16576 bp, 12 predicted proteins | sample TARA_R110000822 | Tara Oceans TARA_R110000822 (sample SAMEA4397666) | marine metagenome | biome: Polar Biome; feature: [SRF] surface water layer (ENVO:00010504); material: water (ENVO:00002006), including particulate matter (ENVO:01000060) such as... | depth 5 m | reverse complement strand
ATAACACAAGAGTCCATTGCAATAGCTTCTCAGTATTGGTCAGCAAAACTAGCTGATGAGCAGGAAACACTAGAGGGACTTATTGTAGATCAAGCAGAGGCACTATCCTATGATATAGGAGTAGACATGTCGATGAAAATAATTAATGCCAGCGATAGAATAGATATCGCAGAATCAGTTTTAAATAAATTAAATAAATTAAAAAAATGAGTGATCAAGTACAACAAATGCCAAGTCAGACTAACCACGCTGTAAGTGCGGAAGAGTTCGCAGCTCAACAAGAAGCAATGGAGTTTAACAAGATGGCAGCTATGTGTCAATACAACATTCAGAGAGCTTCCGCTATTATGAATGCCCTTGCAGTAGGAGGAGATGTAGTAAGTTCTCTATTTAACAAAAAAGATCGGGAAGATCTGGAAGGAAAGTTAGCGGTAATCCTTAAAAAACTGTGATATAATGGACCCTAACGAATTTGATATGCATTTTGACGGTATGCCAGAAACTAAAGGCATGCAAAGAACTTTTTGTAAGACATGTAAAACCTGTCCATCTATTTCTATTCATGAAAATCTTGACAAAGTTATTCTTGGAGGAAGAGAGGAAGGATTTACTGTATGGGAAAAGGGACACTTTAAGGATATGGTAGAAGATATCAAAGCTGGTATGTTCGATAAATTTATTAACGATGGGAACATTTAAAGATATTAAAGACGGCTGGGGGAACTACCTCAAAGCGCATGTCAATTACGACAATGTATCGGAAGAAGTTAGAGAACTTGCTGAAGAAAGAGCTGCAGTATGTAGAGAATGTCCTTTATTGCAAAAGTCTGAGCTATTAACAGTTTTAGAAAGATTTATGCCTGGTACAAACCAGAAAAGGAAGATAATAGAAACTTTTAATCCAGAAAATCCTGATAAAGGGGAAGTAGTACAGGGATATAAGTGTGTAGGTTGCGGATGTGGCTTTCCAGCACTTGTATTTGCACCTGATAAAAATTGCCCTGAAAATAAGTGGGAAAAATAATATATAAAGATAAAATGAGTAAAGAAATTGAAATGATAATGGATAATGTCCTTGTGTCAATACCATTACCAAAAACAGAAACAGAAAGCGGTATTGTTATATCAGAACAACTGGCGCATGAAACAATGGAAGATATTATAGGAGATGTAATTTCTATAGGACCCCTTGTTAAACACTTTTCTATAGGAGATAAGATTCTACTTCCTCCTCATGGCTCTATTCCTTTAAGCTATAAGAAAGAGATTTACCACGTTTTTAAAGAGTTCATGCTGTTCGCTAAAGTACATGTATGAGAACCTTCTTTGATTTAAAAGATAGGAAAGTTATTGTAGCACCCGAAGCTTTGCTTATACCTGAGTTTAAAGAGATTTATGCTAGGGATAAAACAAAAGAGAAAGCAAAGGCTATACAGCAACTTTCTTATGTTTATTTTATAGCAGATTATAAGTCTCCTTATGTATCTTCGCTATCTCCTGATGCTCTAAAAAGAGTTGTAGGCAAGGATTTTATGAAAGATGAGAGCTACGAACCTGATAGTAAGGTTTCTGCGGCCATTGATAAGTATAAAGAGTTGCAAAGAACACCTTCGATGTTGTTACTTGACGCTTCTATACAGACAGTTCATAATCTTACTGACTACCTTCAGAATGTAGATCTTCAGGAGAGAGATAAAAATGATAAACCTATATATAAACCTTCAGATGTTACAAGTAGTCTTGCTAAAATAGGGGCTATTGTAGACTCTCTAAATAAAGTACGTGCAAATGTAGAAAAAGAGATTCTTGCAACAGCACAGCTTAGAGGACATAGAAAAAAAGGTAATAGAGAAGACCCTAGTTAATACTAAAATGTGTGCTAAAAATAAAGTTTGGAAAAGGTATAAGAATGTTTCTGGAGGAAATTTTTCAGAATTTTGGGAAGACCTTGAAGATTCAGAAAAAGATGAATGGCAAAATGAGAAAAAGCGAAGAAATTATTCAAGTAAAAGCACTAGAGATAGAGATAGTGAAGAAGATGAAGTTAGTGGTTCTGAGGATCAGTAGCCAAGAAGATTCTACTAGTGGTATTCTTATGAAAGAAGATTCTGAAGGTGCTTTGGAGTTTTTATGCTACACTTTAGAAGACGAATACAGAGAGGTAAAAATAAAAGGGGAAACAAGGGTACCTGCAGGAACTTATCCTGTAGTTCTTAGAAAAGAAGGCGGATTTAATGAAAAGTATACTAAAAAATTTCCTGATATGCATGTTGGTATGCTTCATATCATCAATGTTCCTAATTTTGAGTATATTCTTATACACATTGGGAATACTGATGCAGATACTGCGGGATGTTTACTTGTTGGTAATTCGCAAGGAAGTAATCTTATCCAAAAAGATGGATTTGTAGGAAGCTCCACGGATGCTTATAAAGATATTTACCCTGATATTGCTAAAGCAATTGAAGAAGGACAAGAAGTAAGTATAGAATATAAAAATATAGGATAATGCAAGCATCATCTGAACTGAAACTTAGCCCAAAGAAAAAAAGAAAGGGGATACATTCTAAGTCTAAAACTTCAAGTAGTAAAAAATCTAAGTTATACGCTAAGAAATATCGTGGCCAAGGAAGATGAAAACATATCAGAATTTCATGAGGATAACGAAGCTCTTTTGCACGAAGCTATGGTTAATTCGTACCTACTTATTGTGGGAGAACTTACCTACGAAGAGCTTATAGATAATGGTAACGAACTTTGGTTGCCTTCAGGATTTGATGAGCAACTATCTATAGATTCTGTAATAAAATACTTTGAAGAGTCCGAAGATTACGAAAAGTGTGGGGATATGCTTAAAGTAAAGAAAGCTATTTTTAAGTCAGGAAAGAAAGACGCATTAAAAGATATCTATAACAGAATAGAATGGGGAAATTAATAACTGCCTTACCCTGGTCTGAAGTCGATCCTGAAAAAGAGAGTGCTGTAAGACATACAGGACAAGAATACCTCAAGTTTATAACAACTGAACAGTTTAGCGAGTCTTCTAGACATTTTTTAAAGCACAAATGCTACACTTTCGCTCCTGAAGGAACTTCTGAACATATAGAGTTCTGGGACGAGCAAGACCGTAGATGTAGAGAAGGATATTCTGTAGGAGGAACTCGTATTACGGGAGAACACTACGCATACTTAAACTTCGGCAGAATACTAGCTACAGTAGATGACGGAAAACGTCAAAGAAAGATAGATACTTTTCCTAAGTTTCTAGATATGGACTATTACTGGTACCATGAGCTAGAAGCTGCAGAGCTTAACGGAGAAGGAATGATAGTCGTTAAGGCTAGACGTAAAGGATTCTCATATAAGAATGCTTTCGGAATGGCATGGAAATACAACTGGTTTCCCTTTTCTATATCTATACTAGCTGCATACGAAAAGACATTCTGGGCCACTACAATGGAGATGGCTAAGAATATGATAAACTTTATCAATGAAAATACAGACTTTTCTAAAGGATTCTTGCACGATAGGCAAGATGGTATAAAGTCTGGGTATGTAGAGAAAGATCCTATAACAGGTATCAATATACAGAAAGGATATAGATCAGAAATACTCGCTCTTAGTTTTAAGGATAGTCCTCAAAAATCAGTAGGACGTACTGCAGAACGAATGTTATTTGAGGAAGCAGGAGACTGGCCTGGACTTATGCAGGCGTATCAAAGATCGTATCCTCTATTTAAAGATGGTAATATCATGATTGGTATTCCTATTCTGTATGGTACGGGAGGTAACAGTAAGAACGGAACTAATGCAGACTTTGAAGCTATGTTCTATAACCCAAGTGCCTATGGATTAAGAAGTTATGAGAATATATACGATGAAAATGCTGTAGGAGAAGCAGGATGGTTCGTAGATGATGCTTGGTATAGAGAACCTTTTGTAGATAAAGCAGGAAATGCACTTAGAGAAGAAGCCATCGTAGATATAGATCTAGAAAGAGAGCAAAAGAAGAAAGCAGATCCAAAGGCGTACAATATGATGGTAACTCAGCATCCTCATACGCCAAAAGAAGCATTCTTGCGTAATGAAGGTTCTGTATTTCCTGCTATTGAGCTGTACAATGTGCTTGCTAAGCTTAAATCTGATGACAGATATAAGAAACTTGGAAACGTAGGAGAACTATATGAAGAAGAGGGCAGTGTAAGATTTAGACCTGACTTAAACAAGAAACTTTTTCCTATAAATAGTTACCCACATAGATCTACAGACCCTCAAGAAGGATGTATTATATTATATCAACATCCTCCTGAAGAAATACCTTATGGACTATATAAAATAGGACTTGACCCCGTAGCATTTGATAAATCAGGAAGTAAATCTTTAAATGCTGCTTATGTATATAAATCTTTACAAAAATTTGAATATGGATATGATGAAATCGTTGGAGAATATGTTGGAAGGCCTGACAACATCGAAATTTATAACAGGAATCTTGAATTACTTTCGGAATACTACGGAGGAGCAGAAATCATGTTTGAAAACGACAGGGGAGAAGTGCTGTCGTACTTCAAAAGGCGTGGTAAAATGCACTTGCTCGCAAACCAACCAGATAACGTCATCTCGAAAGTAATACAGAACTCTACAGTAGCTCGTATTAAGGGATGTCACATGAACGAGCGTATGAAAGACGCAGGAGAAAAGTTTATACTAAGATGGCTTTGGACAGAAAGAGGTACAAATGATGATGGCAATAAGATATATAATATGGACTTACTGCCTAGCCCAGGACTTATAGAAGAACTTATACTCTATTATAGAGGAGGTAACTTCGATAGGGTTATGTCCTTTATGCAGTTAATGTTCTGTATAGAAGAAACTTATGAGGAAGAAGTAGGTAAAGAGCCATATATAAATCCAAATATTTCTTACCTATTAAACAATATGGCTGGAATGTTTAAGAAAAGATAGTTATAATACTTACTTTTGCTTTCTAATGAAAAGTTTTTAATATGGCATCATATACCTTTCCGCAGCAAAGAATCTCTTCATCCAAAAAAAAGAGTAATAAATTCCAGTGGGCAAAGGATGTACTAGACGAAATAGACAGAGATAACCAATTTGGAGTATCTGGTAGAAGCTCTTCTGAACAAAAAGCTGTAAACTACAACCTATTCAATGGTGTACTTGATGAGGCTGACTTTGAATACGTCTGTAAACCTTACGGAAACAATGCTGTAGGAGAAATGCCTGCAGAGCTTAGACATTATGATATTATATCTCCTAAATTACGTGTTCTTTTTGGGGAAGAAATTAAACGACCTTTTAATTTTAAAGCAGTAGCAACAAATTCAGAGGCTATTACTGAAAAAGAAAGAGAACAAAAGAAACTTCTTGATCAATATGTGCAGCAGCAGATTCAATTAAAAATCCAGAAAGCTATGCAAGAAGCAGGGATCTCTCCTGACGGTAAACCCGCAGACGCAGAAGATCCTGAAGCTGTACAGCAAACACAGCAACAGATACAACAAATAACGCAAGCTATGACTCCTCCTGAGATCCAGGAGTATATGCAAAGAGATTATCAAGCCAATGTAGAAATTATGGCTAATCAGATGCTTATGTATCTGAAAAAGAAAGAAAGAGTTCGTGATAAGTTTAACAAAGGGTGGAAACATGCTCTTATAGCAGGTGAAGAAATTTACTGGACAGGTATTGTAAATGGAGAACCCGAAGTACGAGTAGTTAATCCTTTATATTTTGAATACGATAAAGATCCTGATATAGATAATATACAAAATTCCCAATGGGCTAAGTATATTATGCGAATGACTCCTGGATCTGTTATAGATACTTTTGGAGAGTACATGAGTGCCACCGAGATTGATAATCTTTACTCAGGAACTACTGTTGCTGGGACTGCTAATCCTTTAGGCTCTCCTGAATTTAACTATGATTATGATCAAGATGTATTTTCTGGTGCTCCAGGATTTGATGCCACATCTTTTAACGGCCAGGGAGGATCAGACTCTTACATACGAGTAGTACATGCAGAATGGAAATCTTTAAGAAAAATAGGATTTCTAACTTTCTTAGATCCTGATACAATGCAGGAAGAAGAAATGGTTGTAGACGAGAGCTATAAGATGAATCCTGAATCAGGAGATGTAGATATTAGATGGGAATGGATACCTGAAATATGGGAAGGAACTAAAATAGGAAATGATGTGTATGTTAATATGCGCCCTAAACCTAATCAGTTTAGAGATATAGATAATCTTTACACTGCAAAGCTTGGATATGTAGGAGTTGCTTACAATAATCTTAATGCTCAGTCAATCTCTATGATTGATAGAATGAAACCTTACCAGTATTTATATAATATCATGATGTACAGGCTGGAAATGGACCTTGCATCAGATAAGGGTAAAAAATTCCTTGCTGATATTAGTCAGATACCTAGTTCTATGGGTATGGATATGGAAAAATGGTTGTATTACTTTGACGCTCTTGGAATTGCATTTGTAAATCCTAATGAAGAAGGTAATCGTAATAAGCAATCTAACTTTAATCAATGGCAGTCTATTGACCTTTCTATGGGGCAGACTATAGGACAAAAAGTACAGTTACTTGAATACCTAGAATCTCAATGCGGAGAAGTATCTGGAGTTACGAAGCAAAGACAGGGCCAGGTAGGTCCTAACGAACTTGTAGGTAATACTCAATCAGCAGTAGCACAATCTTCTTACATTACAGAAGAATGGTTCTATCAGCATAATACTATAAAAGGATATGTGTTAGAATCTTTAATAGATGTAGCAAAAGTAGCGTGGGGAGATGGGAAGGCTAAAAAGCTTCAGTATATCCTAGACGATATGACTATGCAGATGCTTACAATAGATCCAGTGGAACTTCCTAATTCTAGTTTTGGTGTATTTGTATCTGATTCTGCTAAAGATCAAGAATTGTTCTTGACAATGAGACAACTAGCCCATGCAGCACTACAAAATCAACAAGCTGAGCTTTCTGATGTTATTAAAATGTTTTCAACTGATTCTGTTTCTGAGGTCAAAACTCTACTTGAAAGTGCCGAGAAACAGCGAAGAGATCGTGAGATGCAACAGCAACAACAGCAACAGCAATCTCAGGCTCAGCAAATGCAAGCTCAACAGCAAGCACAAATGCAGATCGAAACTCAAAAAGCAGAACTTGAAAAAGCCAAGCTTGAACTTGAGAAGTATAAAACAGATGCTAACAACGAAACTAAACTCGCTGTGGCAGAAATCAATTCATTCAAAAATCAAATGGATCAGGACATTAACGATAATGGTGTTCCTGATCAACTTGAAATTGAAAAACTCAAGATTGAAGTTGTTAACCAGGGTAAAAAAGCGGAGATTGAAAACAGGAAACTCGACATCAAAGAAAAAGAACTTGGTATGAAAGATGCCCAAGAAGCTGAGAAGAGAGAGCAAGAAGCTGAGAAGAGACGTCAGGATAGTATGGAGAAAGCAAAGGATCGAAAAGCAAAGAAAAAAAGCTAGGTGGTGCGGTATAGCACCAAGAAAGTGTGACTGCGAAGATGGATATTGTGCAATAGCTGCAGGCAAAGATCCAGAAAAACAAGTATCCCAAAAAAAGAAGCGAAAACGAAATGGCTAAACGTAAATCTAAAAAGAAAGCTAAGGGGTATTTATTGCCTAAATATCAAACTAAAAGTAGAGTAACCCCTAATAAAAAAGCTGTAATACTTGCAGAAACTCCTATTAGGGATTACAGAGTGTATGATGAGAATTTGCCAGATGACTTACAAATTCTAGCCGATGCGGTTAAAGAGTTAGATAAAAAAAGAGATCAAAATTACTCTGAATATCAGAAGCAATCTAGAATATTTTCTGACTTTTTAGAAGGATGGACTGGGATGCATATTGATAGAGGCCAGGTCAATAAAAGAAATGAACCGTTCCCAGATGTAATTGGTGACTTAAGCTATAGGGTAAAACTGGGTGGCGATAAAAATAAGAGGAAAGAACACTACAAGTATAAAGATGACCCCGATCTTATGGCTACAGATGGGTATAAAAGATGGGAAAACTCTCGTAATAAGTTACGAACCTCGCAAAAGGAGAGATTTGACGCAAGCTCCCAGTTTGCTGCGCGCTCTGGCACCACAAAAAAATCTAAAGATACTACCTTTTTAAGAGAAGCAGATAGGATGAAATCATGGTATGAGAAAAATAATATACCTTATGACATCCACGCTCTGTACGGAAATGGGGATACCACTAAACTAAAAGAAATACTTGGGCAAGAAGATATAGGTGACCTAGTAGTAATGGGGCATAGTGGGTCCAAAATTGCAGGTATTGAATTAGAAAATTGGAATCGTTTTTTAGGCGATTCTAATTATGAGCATTGTGTTTTTGGTAGTTGTTTCGGTGATAAGTTAGTGGATTCGGGATTAGGAGATGTTAAGAACCTGTCTCATACTACAAATTCTGCGTGGGTAGGGGTCAATCCCCGTGCAGAAACAAAAGAAGGATTTTATTTTCCTAATACTAACTATGTATATAATCCTGATGGAACTCCTGTAACTACACATAAAAGAAAAGAGACGGACAATCGGCAGTCTATGCACGAATACGGAGGCCCTATACCTAAGTATCAGATGCAAGGGCGTGTACTAGAGGCTGGTTCCGATTCTTATTTGGCTAAAGAATCTCGCAAGGCACAAACAAAGTTAAAGACATACGAAAAGGAAGTAAATAACTTGCTTGAAGATCCAAAAAGAACTAGAGTATTAACTTTAGAGGATATGATAACTGGTCCAAATAGGGGGGTTAATAATGTAAATGAAGACGCATTAAGACATGGAATCACTGGTTATAGAACTGCTAAAGCTATAAAAGATAGGTTTCCAAATTGGGTTCCAGATATTTTATCTAGTGCAGGGGGTTCAGTTGGAGCAACTTTACTTGGACTAGGGCATGAAATGGCATATCCTAAACAAAGTGACACTTTTGAAGATTTCTATAATTTTACACTTGAAGAAGCAAAGCAAGATGCTATGAACAATTATTACGGATCAAGACATGTTGGGTCTGATCCAGAAGTAGCACGGAGAAATATTACAAATGATATTAATTCAGGTAAGTATTATGAAGGCCGCGCAGAAAAACCACAGCCAGATAAAACCGAAGAAGAAGCTTGGAAACAAGCTAGAGGTCGTACTGAAATTTTTTTAGATGCAACTTTACCTCCAGAAAATGCTATAGCAAGCCCTTTTCAAAACGGAGGAGTACCGAAGTATCAAAATGGCACTGATCATATAAAAGAATACAGTAATATTGAAGATTATACTAGCGCATTAACAGCAAGAAACGATAGTCTTCAACTCTATAATGAAGGTTTACATAATCAGTTTAGTGAAAAAAAATATAATAGGGGTTATAGTTATAAAACATCAAATAATTTTATTCCGTTTGAAGATACTCCTTTACTTGAAGGAAAGGATCGTTTTGAACGAAACGATACAAGACTAGATTCAACTGAACCACGAGAAGTAGTTAACTCTCGTGGTGAACATAGCATTCGTCCTGGGTATCCTCTTGTAGATAAAAACGAAGTATTTCCAGAGGAAATAAAACCTACAAAATTTGAGATTAATCCTACAGGTATAAGGGGAGATCAATACTCCGCAGTATATAAAAAACCTGAAGTTACTCCAAGATTTGTATACTCTCCAAAGTCTGATTCTCAATTTAAATACACAAGAGACTGGAATACTGCAGAAGAAGGTAAACCTCAAGGACAAGTTTATCACAATGATACTTGGGTAGATTATTACCAAAACGGAGGCTCAATACCTAAATATCAAGATGGAGCTGATGTAGCACCATACATAACATCTGATTTAGATAAATACAATTCGCGTAAAATAGCTTACGATGATAGTACTAAAGCTTATAATATGAGTGCGGAAGAGTTTAAAAGACTGGGAGATGTATTTGGTTCAGATCCTTCTTTTGGTATAGGAGCAAGTAGTAGACCTTATCTTATAAAATCTTTTGAAGATTTAGGTAAATATTCCATTAAAAACCCTAGAGATCCTTTAACCACTCCTGGGGAAGTAGATATGAGTGGAAGTAGTATGGGTCCTCGGGTAGACATACATGATAAAAACACAATTCCAAGTGCAAAAAGTGTTGGAGCACCCGCAAGTTATTATGATTCTTCAATTACTACTGTAATACATCCTAGCATAGTAGCAGATACAGGAAGAAGTATGCTTATGGATTTTTATCCAAGACCTACACAACCTGTAAAATACAATCCAACAACTCAAGCAAAACCTGTAGGAAATTATGATAATCCAGATATAAGACCTACAATGGCCAAAGCATCAGGAAATTATAATAATCCTGATAGAAGACCTGGATATGATATTAAAATGCCTGACGGTACATGGTCTAAAGAAAAGTATATTAAACAATACGGAGAGGCTAGTTGGGATACAGTAAATAAGGAGAGAGAAAGAGCTGAAGATAAGCACCAAAACGGGGGACGTATTCGTAAATATCAGAATGATGGCAGAGTATATCCATATTGGGAAGATAGAAAAGAAGGCAATGTAAATGACTGGCTTATAACTAAGCAAGAATTGATCGACTACCAGAAGGATTATTCCAGAATGACCCAAAAGTGTAGAACAGGAGGGTGTTTGGAAAGAGCCTCTATGTATTATGATCAAAATATAGCAGGTCTTTTAGAAACACCAGCATACAATACTATAAAAGAAAATTCAAATATTAGTGCTAGTAATCCTAAAGCTAAAGATTATAGAGGTCCTCATCGTAGATTTGAAGAGTATGAACATAGCGCTGATAGCTGGGATATACACGGACTATTACAAGAAAAAGGAGCTAAACAAATTTATGCCCATCCTTTAGAAAGTACTTCAAAAATTTCTCAGTCTTGGCGTAAATTTCGTAAGAAACCAATAGAAGAACAAGAGCAATATTGGAGAGACTTGAATATTCCTTTAGGAAGTATTGTAGGTATGGGGTATTCGGGAGGAGTAGGTACACGCGGCACAAAATCTTATAATAAAGAAAAAGGACTAGTCCCTAGTAATCACAGTGGTATGGTTGCAGGATATGATGAGACTGGATTACCTTATATATATGACTGGGACAAAATTGTACCCATAACAGAGACAAGGTATGAACACTACCCTATCACAAACATCACAGCTCCTAAAGAAATTCAACAGAATACTTTTGCTTATTTATCAAATAGAGAAGAATTAGAAGATGCATACACACCTCTTAAACTTAATATATCCGATAGAGAGACTAACAGCGATTACGACCCAGATGAACTTGACCCTTTTATAAAAGCATTAGAAAGCTATAAAAAAGAAATTTCTAATGCACTAGGTATAGATTTTGCTCTGTATGATGAATTAGCTAAAAGAGCTGTAGCAACCGCTTTATCTGAAACTGAGGGAGGAGATGACACTACAATTCGATGGATGAAGGGTGTTCCAATTCCTTCTTATATTACGGATAAAATAGGAATTGGAAACTCTACAGGAATTACTCAAATAAACGAAGATTTAATATGGGCTAGAGTAGGTACAGAAGAACAAAGAAAAGGGAATAGAATGCCTGCTAAATTAAATGCTTTAAACATACGAGAAGAAGACTATGATCCTTGGCACCCTACACATCAAGCAAAAGCAACTATTGCGTTTTTATATGATAATTTAGAAGTAGGCAGGAAAAATTTAAAAAAGGGTGTAAATAAAGAAACTGGATCTAGAAACAGCTTAGATCTTCCTGATGAACAGGTTGGGTATTACCAATGGTTTCAACCAAATCTTATGAATAACGGAATAGCATGGGGAGAATCTGAAAAAGTTAGAAAATTTGCAGAAATGTATAGTAAAGTTTCTATAGGAGATTTAGAAGAAACTCCTGTAGAACTATCCCCACCTGCTTCAGATTCAAGACAGTATGGAGGAAATGTAGAACAAGACCCTTTATATACAAGTCTTTTGAATGCTTTTCAAAATGGAGGAGAAGTAGAGCAAAGAAGAGGTGTAAGAGAAAATCCTGACGGTTCTGTATCATCTCATTTAATGAGAGCTGAATATGTAGATGGTAGAGGTTGGGTAGGATTTCCTTCTTTGTTTCAAGATTCTAAACCTTATGCAGATGATTCTGAAAATTGGATTGATATGTCTGAAGAAGAGGATTGGATGAAAGTTTATAAAGAAGCAGAAAAAAGGGGAGAAGTATATGACTTTGGGGACGACAGGGAAGCTGCTTTAAGATTTGGAGAAGGATCTTGGAAAGATTCTAAGGTAGAAATGCAAAATGGAGGAGAGGTATTACCTGAAGAACTTCCACATCAAGAGATAGTATCATTCCCTACAGAAAGAGAACCTGCAGGAGACCCTAGAGTTCCAAGATCTTCAAGTGTACAGGATTACTACACTAATCTAGAAAATACTCCTGTTCCAAAAACACTTTCAAAAAAATATAAAATATGGGAAAGTAGTTATAAGAGTCCGATGGGGTTAGCTATTGAGTCCTATAAAAATATTTATGATATACAAGCCTTCTTTAATTCAGGAGATTGGAAAGAAAACTTTGAAAGTATTGAAAAATATAGAAAGTCTTCTCACCCTATGCTAGGAACTACAGACCCTAAAACAAATACTTTTATACCTTCTGAAGAGAACCTTAATACAAATGAAGAGATAGCTAGTCATATTGATATAAACGATATCCCAGTAAACTTTAAGAAAGTAGAAAGAATACCTATTAATCCTGATGGCTTTGCTCCAGGCAGTGCTACAGAGTTTGCGGACAAAGTAGTAATACCAAGTGGTAACATTACTATGAAAGATATGCAAGAGCCTATCTTAGCTAATGGAGAAATGCTTATGCCAGGTGATGAAGCACAATTTGATACTGACTATGTAGTAGAAGAGAAGTTACCTAAAGCACAAAATGGTTTAAGAACACATAGAGACAGTGTAGAGCATCAAGTTAACAAGATACTTCAATACGAACAATGCTGCGGAGGACCAGGAGGAAGACCTTTACCTTCTTATTCAGATCCTAGATACAAGTCAATGCTTATGGATGATATTTATCCAGAAATAAATAAAATTATGCCTAATTCTTCTGCTATAGAAAAGGGAGAAGCAATGGATTATGTATTTAATGCAGGGTGGGATAAAAGTAATAAGAAAATAAAAAGAGATCCAAGGTCATATGCTTTGCAGGAGTATTATAGAAAATATTCTCCTTCTAACTTAGATAAAGATGGTAAATGGGCTGGCAGAAAAGGTGCGCCATATACTTTTGATGCTGAATATGACAGAACTATAGGTAAACTTCCTGAAAATGAAAGAAGAGTATTAATGAATAAAGGTAGAGATTGGTATTACCAAAACATTAATACAAAACCTGATGGTTCTCCTAGCGATAATTATGCATCTACTTGGTATGGTAGGGTTCATAATACAAATGATTTTTCTGAATTTAACCCTAATAATCCAAAGTTTAAGCGTTCTGAAAAAAAACAGTACGGAGGAAAACTAAAAGCACAAGATGGCCTTAAAGTAGAAGGAAATTGGAACGATCCTGTGTTAGATCCTTCTTCTAACTATAGTCAAGTAAAAAGACAAAAAGAGGTTGAAGATTTCGCTAGACAAGTGATTAAAAAAGAACCTTCTGTATTTGATATTGCTACACAAGAAGGGAGAGATAATAATCCTTTATCTTACTTCCCACTCACAGGAGACGCATTAGATGCTATGAGTTTTGGAGAAGCGGTGGATAAAAAAGACTACGAAACTGCCGCTTTATACGGACTTTTTGGGGCTATTCCTGGAGCTGCAGGTCCTATTGTAAATAGAGTAAAACCTTATGTAAATAAACTTAAGTCTTTATTTAAAGCATCTCCAACCCCTGCTATAATAGACATGAACTCTGCAACTGTAGGTAGAGACATAGCAGGCGATTATCTACATAATATTCATAATTATAATGCAGAATCACTATCTCAACTATTAGACGAATCACGAGCTTTTGTAAAAGCTGCCCCTACTGACGAGTTTGCATCTGAGATAAATAGAAAGATCAAAAATTTAGAAAAAGGAGTAGAGAAAGATATGAAATTACAGAAGATAGCTAAAAAAGCAGGTAGAACTAACGGAGACGATACAGGCAAATGGCTCGCTGACTCTTATATAGATTCACCTGCAAATGAACAGCTAGGGCATGTAACTACTTCAAATAGTTTGTGGGATATAGTTTTCAAATCGAATGGAAACATGAAACCTTATACTTCGACTGAAACTTTATATTTTAATCGAGGAGGAAGCGGGCAGTTAGCAAGAACAAGACTGATGTCTCCTGAAAATCAAGGAGGGGCGATTAACCTTATCTTTGATGATAAGTCGTTGAAAAAGGCTAACATACTTCCTGATAACTCAGGGGGTGAATTGACAATATCACAAGAAGTATCTTTAAAACACCTGTATCCTGAAGCAAAGAAAAAAGTTAAGGACCTTTTATTGAACGAAGCTGAGTATAGAGGTATAAAATTGACACAAAAAGAACTCGGTTATATAAATGATGTACTTGGAATATCTAAATAAAAGCCTTTGAATACGGAGGAAAACTATAACTATATTTACTACTTTCGCTATACGTTAATTTATAAACCTAATATATATAACAACTTTTATTATAAACTTAAAACATAACTAATTATATTTGTAATCAATTAAACATGGAAATGTCAAACAACACTTTAAGCGAAAAACCAATCAGCAACGAAGTTAATGATCAAATTTGGGACATTGATGAACCAAGTTTCGATGAAGCCTTTGGTACAGAGAGTAATCCTGATCCTATATTAGCAGCTATAGAAGATGCTACTAGAGGAGAAAGAAAGGAACCTACTGATATGAAAGAAGAGCTTCCTAGTTTAGATGACGTAGATTCTACTAGTAAGGAAAAAACTAAAACTCCTAAAGTAGATTTTAATCCAGAAGAAGTTGAAAGTTCTGAGAACCCTGTTCTAGAAGAAGATACTGAAAAAGAGAAACCTGAAGAAAAGGAAGAGAATGAGTTCTCAATTTTTGCTAAGATGCTTGCAGAAAAAGAACTTATAGATATCAATGAAGATGAATTTGAAGCAACAGAAGAAGGTCTATTAGATGCTTTTTCAGGTACAATCGAATCTAGAGTAAAAGAAGAGATTGATATGTTTCAAAAAAATCTTCCTTCTGAAGGAAAAGAATTATTAAGACATATGATGGAGGGAGGTTCTATTGCAGACTTTAAAGAAAGCTACGGAACACCTGACTATGAAAATGTTTCTATAGAAAATGAAAATAATCAGAAATGGATTGTTGCTGAATTTATGAAACTACGAGGAGACTCTATGGAGGAAATTCAGGAAACCATTGAAGATTATGCAGATCTTGGAAAACTTGAAAAGCAAGCAGCTAAGGCTCAAGAAAGACTCGCACATTATTCTAAGAAACAAAAAGAAAATCTATCTATTAGGAGAGAAGAGGAAAGAGTGGCAAGAGATAATAAAAGGCAAGAGGTTCTTACTGACATTTCAAGTTTAGTAGAGGAGTCTACAGAAATTAAAGGATTCCCCCTTACCAAAAAGGCCAAAAAAGATCTCCTTTCTTATATGACAGATACTTCTGTAAAAATTGATTCACCTAATGGGCCACAGTTTGTGACTCAATATCAAGCAGATGAAATGAAATCCTCAGAGAACCTTGAAGACTTTGTTCTTAAAGCCTATCTAAGGATGACAGATTACAATTTAGGACCTGTAAAGAAAAAGTCTGAATCTAATCTGTCCGCAAAATTGCGACAGCAACTTCAACATAGTAAGAGTAATACAGGAACTCAAGCTACGTTTGGAGGTGGCAAAAAACCAGATAGTTCAGCTAAAGCTGGATCAGACTGGGATCTATAATAAATTTTTATCAATAATTAATGTCAAACTTTAAAACAAACGAAAAATGAACACACAATCAAGATTGACTGTTCTCACTCGCCCTTGGCATGCTAATTTTACCGAAACAAATCACTTGGGACAGGCTTTCTTGGCTGAACCCCATAAATTTGATAAGGTATTGACAAGAGTTTTTACCGCTTCTCGACTAGCGGATAATCCTCTTACGGCAATGACAAAGGGAATGGGTAGAACATCAGAAATCGAATCATTCGATTGGGAATGGGAACTTATGGGAGCTTCTTCTCGACCACTTACAGCTATCGCTGCTGCAGTTGGTACAGGAATTAACAACACTGCTTTTACACTAACTATGGACGAAGACTGGTTCAAGCCTGGAGATGTTATTTCTCCTAATGCTGGAACTGAACGTATTTTAGTACGTATTCAATCAGGTCCTGCTCCATCAGGAGGCGGATTTGCATATGTATGTCGTCTCCAAAGTGATGATGTAGTTTCTACACTAGTTCCTGCACAAGTTGCTGTTGGAGTACAGTGGAGCAAAATGTTCTCGGTA
>TARA_R110000822_G_scaffold1158_2_pt1 | contig 16586 bp, 21 predicted proteins | sample TARA_R110000822 | Tara Oceans TARA_R110000822 (sample SAMEA4397666) | marine metagenome | biome: Polar Biome; feature: [SRF] surface water layer (ENVO:00010504); material: water (ENVO:00002006), including particulate matter (ENVO:01000060) such as... | depth 5 m | reverse complement strand
GCATAGTTTGGAATGGTTGTGATCTTCTTATTGTTGGTTTTGCTTTTGTAGTAGTCCCGCATGAAATCACTCACGACAACCATTTCATCACACATATCAATCATGTCTGTAATACTTTGACGAACTTCGGGGTCAGTGAAAGCACCTCGGCAGCGGTTGTACATTGGAATATCCTCGTGCATAACAATGTCATCAACCTCATAACATACCTTAGCCTCGATATGTTTTCCAATGTGTTTCAGGTATTTGACAAATTCTTTCTGAATAGGGGTAGCCTGACGTTGGAGTTTAACTGCACAAATACCAGAAGTGTAGAATTTAGGATCAGCAATCATTGTTGTAAGGCTGCTGATAATCATCTTTTGGTTATAGTTCATCAACAACTCAGGTGCACCAAGTCTCCACCAACCACATCCACTGTAGTCGGCAACGTAGTTTACTGCGCGTGGGAGATCGGCACCCGGCATCGCAATAGGCGGAGGGGCGACAGGCTGCTTGTGTACGCTCGTCTTGAATATGGAAGGAATGCCCTGCGGAAGACCAATCGGAGCCATAGGAAGGCCCACGTTAACGGATTTATAGTCTACGTTAGCAAATGGTTTAGGTTTGCTGGTATTGGCTGGCGGGGTTTTAGGTTTAAATTCAAGGGGCATATGTAGTTCCTTTCAAGTTATTTAGGTGGGAGGTTAGATAATTCAATTGGTAGAATTCAAATATTTTTTCATGAAGTAATTTTGGCCTGCTTCCCAATCTGAACTACGCTCGCTTAGTCCGTGAGACTGGTGTGTGATCCAAATAGGCCATGTTCCTAGCTTTAGCTTGAGTGCATTAGCATCCAGTGAAAAATTTAGGTCGTAGAAGTGGAATGCGGCAGGGTTCATCTCGTCAAATTTCAAACCACTTTTTAATATCTTTTCTGTGTCGATGGCCAGAAACACACCATCGAGGAGAATGGATCGATTTGGGGTTGGGCCGAACGAGGTCATAAATCTCGTATTCCTGCCGTCGGTGAAGTGGGCAACTGCACCAGTATGGTTGGGACCCATTAAGTGCCACAGACAGGGTTCTTGGATGTTTATAGGGCCTATATTACCTGCTAATCCAACAATGTCGAAGTTACCAATAGCCTCGTTTAGTTTTTTAACCAGAAATAAATCTTCGATAATGATATCATCGTGGCAAAATACTAGAATTTTATCAGCATTCTCTTCTGTGATGTGTTTGTTGTAAACTTTGGCAAGGGGTAGTTTATTTTCAAATTCAAAGTGGAACTCGATACGTTCATAAGGACAAGAATCTCTAAATTGCTTCACCGAATTAGCAATTAATAGTGAATCGACTCCAGACCGTGGAGATTGGGTGGGTACGATGACTTTAATTTCCTTCATTAGACTCACTGATAATTTTTCCGACAATATACTGAGTCTCGGTATAGAGTGCGATAATATCGGAATCGTTAACAATAACAAAATCTGTTTCTAAATTGTGTGATTCTGTTGCATGACCTTGAATACCTACGTTACCATCACAATTTGGACGGGTTACTTTGATAGTTTTAAACACCGTTTCGGATTTCACATTTTTAGTTAAAAAATCGAGTTCATCTGGAAAGCGTAAATCTGTTATAACAAAATGCGTATTCGGGTCATCCTTTAAATCATTTTGGATTCGCACCCAAAGAGATTTAATCCATATTTGAGGGTCAATTAATTCTCTAAAAGATTCTGTTCCGACAAATTGAAACAACTTTCTAGGTGTCCAATCTGGCCAATGTTCAAGTGGTTTTTCCCTTTCAACTTCGTCATATGTCTGAAAGTCGGTTAATTGAAATACATCCTTAACCACTCGCTTGATGGGTTCAGCCAATGAAACCTTTGTAAAACCAAGAGACTCTTCAAGGTGATCACCTATGGTGTCTTTTCCTGATCTTGCTTTTCCTGTTATCCCTATAATCATTACTAATTTTCCTTGGTCGGGAGTAGCTCGGGTGGGGTATTTGCTAGTATTTCTTTCTTTATGTCAGACAATGCGCTGTTTGGTTCACTCTCGTGAGGCTCATCGAACCCGATAGCCGCACCATCTGGTAGTTTTTTGCCGTGAATATCAGATGCGTAGGCGGACCCCATTATGGTATCAGATTTAATGTCGCTACCTGTCTCATTTTTGATCTGTTCATATTCGCCAATGTATTCACCAACTCTCTTTTCAATCCGTGCATTAAATTCGGCATCGGATATTTCCTCTACGTTGCCACTTTCGATTTCGTCAATGAGAGGTTGGACTAGTGCCGCCTCTTGGTCTGCGAAACGTTTGGTAATTGCAGCGCGAGTCTCGGGATGGATGTTTGATAAACCTAGACGATGGAGGTAATCATCAACAAAATCGTCAAGGTCGTTACCGCCGTACTCGTTTTTTCCATCATCGGTTACAGGTTTGATCTCTTCTGGAATATTTGTCATCCTTTGTACTCCCCTTTGCGGGTTATTCCGCCACTCTTTTCTAAAAAGATTATATCATTGATCAAGGGGTTTTTCAAGTTTTCTTTTTTATGTGTAACAACAAAGGCCGATTCACTATACTTCGTCTTCCGCTCATCAAGAATGTCGAATACCTTTGATGAACCGTTAACAGACAAAGCGGAGTCTAGCAACTCGTCATAGAATGCAAGATTAAACGTAACGTCACCTTGGATACGACGAAGGTCCATAAACGCAAACAGGCAGGCAAGGTCAATACGTTTCTGCTCACCGTTTGAGAAGTTGGCATATGCTGCCTCATTTCCCTTATCGTTTATGATATTATCTTCGAAATATTCATCAAATGAGAGTTGGCAATTGGCATCCAATGCGTCCAGATAATATGCAATCTTCTCATTTAAGACACCTAGAAGCTTTTTAACAATTGCCGATTTTAGTCCCTCATCGGATACAACATGCTTAATGACGTCGTAAATCGCAACGCTTTCCTTATGCTTTTCAATTTCTTTTAGAAGTGTGATTCTTTTATCCTTAGCAAGAGAAAGTAACTCACTGAATTCATTCTTCTCATCCTTAAGAGATACTACGTCCTTGTCACAATTTTCAATAAGAGTTAGGTTTTTCTCCATCATTGCGACGAGACTCTGGTTGTTACTGATTTGTTTTTGGAGTGCGTCTATCTTGGTTTGGGCAGCTTCGCGTTCGTCTTTGAAACCGTTAGCTTTCTTTTGGGCCTCGTCTAGTTTTGATTTCGATTCGGTTAAACCTGATTCGTTTATTTCATTTTCAACAACAAGGACCTTCTTTTCTGCACTCAGGTTGGTAATTTTGGTAATAACCTTGGCCTTGGCTATCATGTGATCCTTGTCTTCAATCTCTTCCTTGAGTTTCTTGATATCAGATTGACACGTCAGTATACCCGCTTCGTGAAGTGCGATAGCCTTTTTGTTGCCCTCTACGTCAACATCGGGAAATGGACGTTTGCACGTTTCGCATGATGCACCAACCTCGTTTACTTGAGTAATAGACTTGTTATGGTCCAAGATATCACGATTCAGGTCGCCAAGTTTGTCCCTATCTGCGAGTAGTTCATTTTGGGTTTTTTCAATGAATGCATCACAATCAGCAGCGGTTTTTATGCCGTTATCGTATTTTGGATATGTTGCATATTCACGTTTTAGGTTGGCGGCATCTGCGGCTATCGTTGCTAATCTTCTATTGTTAAGTTTAAGGATAACATCAAATGCTGATATCTCTCGGGTCGCTACGGTAATAGCGGCAGTGTACTCATCGCTCTGCTCGTTGAGGGTTGTACGGTCGCTTATGATTACATCAAGGGCAGCGGGGTCAACCTCTGTTAGGCGACCTTTTAGGTCTATGTTCTCTAAAACGTGATCATCTTTACGGGTATTTAGGGTGCGTACTTTCTCACCTCTGTTATCCTCGAAGTTTGATTCCTTCTCTACAAATACGTCAATATTACGCTCAGCGTTTTCAAATAATTTTGCAACAACTGCATAATCCTTCATCAGTTCGCTGTAGTTCTCTTTAGCGTACTTACTCATGAGTTTGATAACTTCTAAACGTAGAATACCCTCGACAAACTCACGTTTTTCGTTCCTCTTTTGACTCATGAACGGAATGGTATTATTTGCTCGCATCGTTATCGTGTTCTTAAACACGGTCGGTGTGGAGTTTAGAATGTTGAGGATGCACTTATTGACTACAGGAATAGTGGATAGGGTCTCATCGTTCTCGCCATCAACGTATACGCGACAAAAGGATGGGGATATCCCTCTCTCAATGCGGAACTCCGTGGTGTTGCCGTTGTAGTTCATTTCAAACTCCAAGACAACCTGACAGCCCTTCTTGGCTATATCATTTACAATCTGGTCCTTCTTTAGGTCTTTGAGTGTTTCCCCGAATAGGGCGAAGAAGAATGCATCTAGGATGCTGGACTTACCTACACCATTACCATCCTCTTTGTCATAGTTGTAACCCGTTATAACAGCAATCACACCCTTGTTCAAATCGAAGGATGTTTCTTTCCCGAAGGATAGGAAATTGGTAATTGAAATTTTCTTGAAGGTTATATGTTTCATTCGCCATCCTTGGAGGGGATGTTTATCTGTTTTTGCATTAAACGCCAATCTTGTTTGGTCATGTCAAGTTTAACCCTAACCATGTCCTCGTCTGTATTCAGTTGGCCACTACGGAACCCCTCTGCGGATATTATGTCGCACGTTGGTTGCCAGTCGGGAACCGTTTTGCAACCATTTGGGCATATTTCCTGTAATATATCAGAGCGACACCCACATACATCACAAAACCAGCTTGTCATTCTTTTCATCATAGTTCCAGTTCCATCTGATCGGTGAGAGTTTCACCGTTTAATAATTGGCCAGTCTCTTTGATTGCATCTTTCAATCCATCAACATAACCTTCCTCTAACTCTACCACATTTGCGTTAGGAGTAAAGATAGAATATATAGAATGTGTAGCAATAATTGTCTGGTAATCTCCAAGTTGCTGCGGGAGAACGTTTAAGAACAAGTTGCGTTGACGGGCATGACTCAACGAACGCTCAGGTTCGTCTAACAAAATAGTGTTTTGACCGTCTCCGAATGTTTCTTTGTAGAGTTTATTGATATGGGTCCAGTACTGGAACTCACGTTTTGAGTATATCTTATCGTCCTTGCCTTTGAAGTTGCCGAAGTCTGTTTCGGTATATTCAGGTGCACCTGCTTTAACCATGTTGATGATTTTATTCATCTTGCTGGCACGATATTGACCAGACGATGGGGTATTTTTTAGGAACGACTCAACGTCATCATCTTCTGTGATACCATCATCGAAGTCTTCGAAGTTGTAAAAGTACGAAAGCTTGTTGAGTTTGCAGTCACCGTCATTGTAGAAGCTTGGGGTTCCGTCCCATGTGACAACAGCCTTGGCTTTGCCGGGTGCCGTCGTAGAGTAACAATGAGGATAATCCCCTCCGTTCATTCTCCCAATTCCAATCTCATTTGGAACCGATGGTTGGGTCCATCCGCCGTTTTTGATAGCACAATAGGCTTGTAGTGTTTTGAGGATGACCGATTTTCCTGCCCCATTACCAGCGTAGAGAATGTTGATCCCTTTTTTGAAGTTGAATACTTTGTTGCCAACTGCGGGTAACTCCAACGGAAACCCTTCTATGAATTGGAGGCTATTTATCATCGGCACCCTTTGGTTTCTTGGTATTCTTTTTGTCGGATGGCCAGCTGATGTGATCGTGGTTCTCATCCCATACTGTTTTGACTACGGGTCTCGGGTCTGCACCTTTGCCTGCATTCTTCGATTTATTTACTGTCATAGTTTTTCACCTTTGATATGTAATATATTAGCATAATCATTTCATAAATCAATAGAAACTTGATTTTATCATTTAATTATGTAAGTATTGGCACAAAGGAAACAGATATGAGTGACAAAATAGGAATCGGAATTATTGCAGGAAGAGACTCAGACCTTTTTGTTAAGTGTATCAATAGTATCCCTGAAAATATTGGTACGATTATGGTCGTTAACGACGATCCTTTAGGTTATTCATCCAGTTTGTACCCCGATCACATTGCGAAGGTATTCAAGAATAGCAGACCAATGGGCAAAGCATGCTGTAAGAATACACTCCTACGTGGATTGATACAAGACGGTTGTGAACATCTCTTCATAATCGAAGAAAATCACCAAATTCTTAAACCTGAAGTGTTTAGTGAGTATATCAGACACGCAAAAGCTACGGGTATCTGGCATTGGAACTTCCATAGTTTCTCAAAGGCTAATAAACAAGAAGATGGTTCCATGAATCCGCGTCAGACTATCGATTATGGTGATGGTGTTGAGGTGGACTTCTTTCCTGCCGTTATTGGAGAATTTGCATATTACCTTAAGGGTATAATCAGAAACGTCGGATACATGGACGAGCGACTATCTGAGGCCAATTGCTTAGAGAATATTGAGCACACATATCGGATTACCAGATTGGGTATAATCCCCCCATTCTGGTGGTTCAATGATATTGCAAACTCATCTGACTATATCAAACGTGAGGAGTTTCCTGAAGAATTGGAAACCCGAGTTCGAATTGCTGTAGGTCTATTTGAACACCTGTATAAAAAGAAACCAGAAGAGATCGAAGACCCAAAAGCAGAAATCGTTCTCAAAAGGTTAGATTTTATACAGGAAAATTACTCTAAGAGTTAAGTGTATATGGTCCAGTCGGGTTTTAGTAACTTTGGCATTTCCCAATCTTTTTGGACATTACCCGTTCGTGTTTTTGCATATCGATGATTGTATAGTTTAGGGTTAATTATATCCCTGCATAAGTCGATTAAACATAGAAAACTTGATTCTATAACGTGTACCTCTTGGGAAAAATTAATGAGTGTTATGTAATCAAATATGTTAGGGCTATGGACATCAACAGCTGCCCTTATGATTTTACAATCTGGTAGATATTCTGGATCGATTTTAACCCTATCGGTATATTCGTGTACAAATACATAGCTATATGGATCAACGTCACATTTTTTAAAAAATTCATTTTCTCGATTTAAATCCCTGTCTAAATGGAAATTGGCTTTGCATTTAAAGTCCATGTTAGCGTGTCTGTAAAACATTTCTTCAAAATTTTCTTCTGTGAAAGTATTGAAATGGTTTACATGGTCATGTCCGATTTTTTTGATATCGCATTTATATTCATTTTGTTTTTCACCTATACGGTCAGAACTGATGCATATAACATTGGGATTAGTCCTGTATAAAAACTCAACCGACTCCATGTAATGAGGTAATACAGGTAGGAGCACCTTATGTGTGAGCGATTTGTTGGTCACTATTGGGTTGCAAATAATGTAATCACCTAGGCCATAATGGTGCTCTAGGATTATATATTCCATTTGGAGTCAATTTTTTTGAACACTGCCGATAATATATTTTGGTCGCCATCTTTGCGGATCGTATCCTCTATGTTGGAGTGCGAAACACGCTCGAACCCACATTGTTTAAAAAACTCATTTAGGGAGTGTTCGTTGAAGTGGAATAGATGCTCGTCGGGTCTTCGATGTTTCCAATTTTTAAACCATTCATCACTATGATAATGGCACCAAGGTAAACTAATACTCACAAAATTACAGTTCAAATTCGCAACAAACGAAATATCCTCGAAGTGCTCAAGTGAATCAAAAAATGTTATGACATCAAAAAAATCCCTTTCTATATCATCCACAAAGGTCACGCTATCAGGAAGGGGCCACTGATTTATATCAAACCCAAAACAATTAGGAATTATGTCATTACATACACTTAGGAAATCGGCGGAACCATATCCAACATCTAAAATAGAAGTTGGGACCCTTTCGATGGAGCCGATGATGTTTCCTAACCTTAGATATGACATGTTGACACATTTATCTTTATAGTTAATATATCGGTTGTTTATATAATCAATATTATACTCAGTCTTGCTGTTTATTTTTACCTGTCTAATGACACCATTGTTCATTTTTTCATAATTATCTAGCATTATTTCACCTTACGTTATATTAAAAACTACTTTCGTAGATACCAGTTTGACTGCCTTGGACTATCAAGGGATTTGTACACCAATAAACATTCATTTTCTGTAAATTTTGAACATATGTTAACTCCCAATCAATTGCGGCATAGAATGGTAAAAGATGGTTAACTAGTTGTTCTGTAGAATTACGATTTATCACATAGGAATCTGAGCATCTACTTTTTCGTTGGGGGTGCAACCCAAAAAGTTTATCTGTGTTTTGTGGTAAGTTTAACCCGCAACCATGTCCTAAGTATGCGATATCGTAATCTTGTGGGATGCTGTCAATGTAAACATCGAATTGTTCGTAAAATCCATCCTTGAAGCAGACGTCATCCTCAAGTATGAGTACATTTTTAAGGGATTCATCCTCTAGAATTGATTTGTATATAAAATAATGTTCCAAGGTAACGGCTCGGTAGCCTGTGTGGTGACCCAAGCAAGGGTCGGGCATACCTAGTCCATGTTTGAAAATCTCGCTTCGTCTGTTGCAATTCTCATTAGAACGGTCAAAGTATTTACTGTCAGGTAGGTATGGATGGGACCTACCAAATTCAGACTTAAACTCATAAGTTATGCCAAGTTTTTGGATATTTGGTTCCAAATCTAACTTTCGATTTACGTGTTTATCATAGTGGACAATAAAAATTTTATCTATCTTCATGTTATTTTAGTGTTCTTAAAAATTAAACCATTCTTACGAAAATGCCCATCGTGAAGTGTTTTACAATGTTCTGTAACGTCTTTTTCATACTCAAATCCGTAAACTTTCATCTTGTCGATCCAATATTCTTTGGGTTGACAGTTGACGTGGTGATGCCCCCCTTGATTTGGAGATGCTGCGGTCATGCAAATCATCTTGTTACCTATCATAGTATTTAAGAAATTTTCAACGAACTCCTCATCAATATGTTCAGCAACTTCGAAACTATTCACCAAATCAAATCCAACGGTTTTGATTGGGCCATCATTTAAGTCGTGGTAGATGCACTGTAGTCCTTTCTCGTGCATGTCGATAATATTCTCGTATAACCCTTCAATACCCAACACTGTACAGTTATGTTCACTTTTGAAATAATCTAGGCTATACCCGCTGCCACATCCAACGTCCAGTACCGATTTTACATTATACTCGTTAATTAAAAAATCCCAAATACCAGTTGCAAAAGTGGCAGGGTCTCCCATTGTATTTGTATCGTCGGGTTCACTAACTAAGTTGCCTCCTAGGTGACTGTTGTCCCCGTTTCCATATCTGAATTTCATATTCCTATTCCTTCGTCATAATTTTTGACATATTTCAACCAATCTTCGCATCTCCATTCTTGTCCACCTGCGAAGTGTCTATTGATGACCTCGTTTTTCTCACATCGATTAATATCGAATATGGCAGGTTTTCCATTTTCTCCTGTCTCATCAACAAGGTGAGTAACATTCCAACATGTGGGTATAATTTCAACATTCTCTTTTAGTTCATCTAGGGAGAAAACCGTTAGTGGAGTAATGTAAGACCTTAATCCAAAGTTTGGCAATTCCCAATGTGACTGCCAGCTATGTCGTTTAATTCCTGCATAATGTTGGAACATATATTGATCATGTTCCCACATTGGCCTCTCGGCTTTTGTATATTCATCATAGACCATTATATTCTGTGCTTTGTTTATGTTGTCTAAGTTGAGGTAAAGGTCTATCAATTTGCGGGTGAAGTCGTTAATGACCATACAGAATAAACCTGCGATATGTGTATTGCCCGAATCTATTGCATATGTGAAACTCTTTGTAGGTTCTATACATTTATCAAGCTTGGCTATGAATATATCGGCATCATAGTGGTAAATGATGTCCCCATCTTTGATTTTATTTGCGAGAATTGCTTGTTTAATTACCCAAAATCTGATGTAGTGATGGTTTGAAATCTCTGCCATATTTATTTCATGGTGATTTTGAACGGAAATGTATGTTATATCGTGTAATTTACAGAATTGTTCGTTACGTTTTGATAATATCTCTCTGTACATATGTTCCTTGTAACCTGTATACCTACCGATGGATATAAAAAATTTACTCATTATGTGATGCCAATTCTATCATTGCTTTATAATATGTGAAATCACCCTTGATTCTACTTCTATTTATTAGTTCAGTATAATTGTCAAGTAACACTTCGGGGGTCAGGGTCACCCAATCGTTTACAAATAATATTGGAGAGTCTTTGAAGTATAAAAGGGGTATACTTTTTAGACATATGGGAACAGTTCCAATGTACATGGATTCCCATATTCGGTGACAATCTACGCTATTACCGGGGGGAGAAATCACATACTTGTATGTATCAAGTTTTTGTATATACTCCCTATATGGTAGATGGTGGACTTCGAAATCTATAAAATCTCTAAGTGCGGATGTCTTTAGATCGTGCAGTGTAGCTGCCCTCTCTGTGGGGTTTGTCTGAGAGTTGAAGTTACAATAAACAAGATTATCTTTTTTAGATTGAAGTTTTCTGGTGTCGTGTATGATCTGTTTATCTCCATGTGGCCAACATTCATTTGCCATCCCAATAGGAATTGGTTGTAACTTGGGATGTATCTCGTGACAATTCATCGCAAACCACATAGATAAATGAGGGTGATTCAATATGTTATGAAAACCATTCGGTGCTGGAATGTCCGAGTCATGTGTTATTAGAACAAACGGATAATCAATATGAGGCAAGATGATGTCGCAGAATGAGTTCATGTAATCGGGCTTGACAAAAAAAACGTTATTGTCTGGTGTTGACAAGTCGATCTTGGTTCCATATCTAGATACAAAATTGTTTGCCAGAGTTAGAAATTTATCAGGTGTGACTATGAAATCTCTTGTGTTCATATGAAGTTCGGTATTGCCTCCTTGTTGTGGACGTGTAAGTTGAATATAGGGGTCGTCAACCCTTTGGATGTGACATATGGTTTACCGTTGAACTCTATTTTGATGCGACCTTCGTTTAGAAGTTGTCCAACGTAATGATTTGGGTCTATGAACCCCTTGGGGTGGCCATTGTTAGTTCCGCCTAGATACATACCATACGAGGTTGGATCGAATACATACCCAATCGATTCGACGTTTTGGCTATAATATCCGATTGGTGAGCACGGCAACATCTTATAGTTCATACCGCTGCGGGAAATTATATCCAAGAATGCCATATCAGTCACCCAAGAGTGTAGCCACCCTGCGTATGGACTAATCGCTGACTCACCTTTTTTGAGAAGGGTTAATATCATGTCTAGAAGATTGGCACCGCTAACGTCATCCTTGAGAAACATGAAAGCTGGCGCAGAAGCGGACGCACGTTCATTTGGAAACCCAAATTCGCCGCTTTCGTATGTGTCGAATATACCTCTAAATTCCGTACCGAATATCAAATTATCTGCTTCTATGTGTATTAGATTGGGTTGATTGGTTTTCATTTGGAAAATAGCGAGCAACACAATTCGAATGAAGGTATTATACCAAAATGGATCATTTAGATATCGAGGCCACTCTTGTTTAAGTACATCTGACACTTCTTTGAATTCATCGGTGTTTGCAAGTTCATCCTCAACACTCACAAATTGGACACACTTGTCGAATTTATCTTTGGATCGTTCAATCTCTTCGTTTTGTAATATAAAATAACTATTCTTGAACTTAGGATTGTTGAATCTGAACGTGGTTGCATAGTAATCAGGTAAGGTATCGTGACTATAGCGTCCAATATCCTTATTATTTGACTCTAAGAAGCCATTATTCAAAAAAACGTATGCTAAATTATCGCCTACCATAGATTGTACCTCTGTGATGGCCAAAAATTTGCCCGTAATTGTATGGATTTGGTGCATTGGTTGGGTTGTCGGCTGGAGTTGGGAAGCGTTTTATCCCATATTTAAGTGCCAGCAAAGAAAGAACAGATTGATCATGTCGATGATCAATAAAGTCGGGAAAATTATCACCTGTTATGTTAGGTTCATCACTCACGACTCTAACATCTGTACATAATTTTAAGTATTCATCTATAAATTCAATTGTGGATGAGTTCTTTTGGTAAAGTTGGTAAGCTCCATCTGTTTGTTCTCCGTTGATGAAAGCATCTGTATTACAATTCATAAGATTGAAGCAGTCCATTTTGGTCCACTGTCGATTTAGCCATATATCACCCTTCGGGTTTCCACTTCTATTCTCAAATAATAAAAACCCATTATTTTGCGAACAAAGATTAAAGAGTTCACTAGGGTCTCCGATTATATCATTGCCTGCATCGAGATATAACACGTAATCACCCTCATCCACTGCGCCCATAACTGTTTTTATGATGAAAGGTTTCCACGCCCAATATCCGAAACCCCTTCTGTATTTGAAAACATCGGGGTACGTTCTCATGAAATTAATAATAGCTGGATGGTTTTCATCAAATGATGCAATACCATCAAAGTGATTACTCTGTTTAATTTGACCTTCCAGCCTCATCTGGCTCATTTTCAAGGAATAACTTGCACCTGCAAAAGTTGTTGCGATTTTCTTAGACAATGTTAAAATACTCCTTTTCTAGAATTTCTTCATTTTCAAATGGCATATACCACAGTATATCATTATATGAATGTCTTTTCAATAGTACATTTTGAACGTATGACCACCATAGGTGCATATCAGGTTCTTTGAGTGTTTGTTGCTCATTGAATTTTAAGTATTTATCTACGTTTTTACATGATGTACTCTGATGTTCAATATGGAAAATCACAGGGGGTAATTTGTTGACAATCTTACATTTACTCTTAGTTATACATTTTACAAAATAAAGAACATCCCAATATGCTTTTCCGATATAGGCATCGGGAAATATATCTTTGTTTGTGAGAAACCAGTCTCTCCTGAACCCAAAGGCGTCGAATCCATGGACACTGTATGACTGCATGTCCAGAAGTTCGTCCAGTGACGTCATGCTGCGCAGGTGAACTCGTGATATAGCATAGGACTCGTGTTCATCGTCAAACACATCCATGAGGCCCTGAGATACTATAATGTCGTTATTCATGAATAGGAGTTGATCGCACTCAGTCAAGGCCAAGGTTTCAATCATAGAATTGACATGTGGTAGGTGGGTGTTGTCCCCTATTGTGAATATAGTTTCAAATCCATCGTAATGAACATCTTCGTGTTCGTAGCAGATATTATACAGTGTTATATTATCATTTAAATGTACCAATTTGATTAAGGAATCGATGCAAAATCTTTCTCTGTCCAGCAATTCATCATATGGTTTAAACCCGTTAATCCCTATTGATATTTTCATTGTACTGCTTCATATTTTGATGTTTTAGTTATTTCTCGTATTTGCATGGTCATGTGTCCGCATTTTTTTTGAAATGTGATTTGATTATTTAATTCCTCTTTGGTGTCATATTCATCATTGTAAAACCAACATTCAAAACGGTTGCAGAAGTAACGTAGTTGGTATGTGACTTTTGTTTCGGGAGAGGGTTCGTTAAAATGATTCATCGTGCTAGTAACCTCAAGTGTTCAATTACGTATTCCTCTTTCAGGTTCAGGATGTTTGGAACATGGACCCCATGGGTAGCTTGAAACATCTGGAATTCTTGTGGTAATTCCTCGTCACGTTTACCACCAGCCTGCAACCTCGATATTGCATTAGGGTTGTTCATGACATAATCATCACTGTTGTGAATATCAGGGAACCACCAGAACGGTGAGGTAAGTTGAGTTTGTGCCATTCTGTAAACACTATCAACATCGAACATATGACGGAAACTTTCGTCGTAGAGTCCGCACTTATCGAGCATGGTTTTGCTTCTGTACGTAAACTCATTGCACATATTTCGGTAGAAGTTCATCTTTCTTCCAGATTTACATTCAACAGTTAGGCGAGGTGTCCGTCTTCCGACTGTGCCGCTACCGTCACCCGTACTCACAAAGCAAAGGTATTCTAATCCAGATTCTATCGAATGTTCAACGTATTTATTGAGGGTGAATTCGTCTTTGATGATCATATCATCTTCGATAATAAAGAAATGCTCAATGTCGCGACCCTGTAAGTACCTGAGTGCATCATTTCGGCATACAGATGGATAACGATTTATGCTATGTTGAATCCAGTCACATTTCGGGTAATGACCCTTGTATGGTTTCCCGCCGTTTACGACAACACATTCATCAATATGGTCAAATGGTAGTGAGTTATAGAGGTCTTTGAAGTATTCCTCTGATTCATAGGTTGTTATTCCTACTCCGATGTTTCCTTTTGGGTTACGCATGTTCATCCTTTGTGTTGTCAGGTAAAAGAGTTAGCTCGCTTTTTGTCGCATCAACAGGTAGGGACGGATCATCGTCTAATTCAATCCCATAACAATACTTTATATGGTCGATTATTCTTCCGGTTCTTGGTTTACCATTAAGGAATGAGCAGCAACTCTCGCTTATTTCGACTCTGTCTCCGACTTCTAGTTTTTTGTTTGTATTAGTCATCTGTATATGTCCTTTTGTAATTTTTATGTAGGTGTCTTAACCGTGCACACATGTCATCTTCTGAGGTTTGAGGTATTTGCATGGGAATGTAGCCATGCTTTTCTTTGAAATATAGACAGGCATCTTTAAAATACTTCTGAACCTCTGCCTCGTTACGCACAAGACTATCGTTACCCATGTTTGAAAGATTACCAATCATGTCCCAACTGTTATTGATGTCAGCGAACCACCAAAACGGAGGATGAAGACCCGCTTTAATCGCTCGGAATGTCAATTCAACGTGGTCCATGTGGTTGTGATCAAATTTAGGGTCATGGGTTCCTATATTATCCAGTACATTTGTGTGATAATACGTGAATGCACCTAGCAGGTTGGCGGTTAGTATAATAGAAGAGTCTGCAATTGAACTCCCAAAATTCGGATATGTGACTTCTGTTCGTATTTTGGGGTCACCGTGTTCATCTAAGTTTTCCTTCTGAGAAAACCCAAAGTTAAAGTGCCAAATTCCCGTTTTATGTGCAGCGTCGATATAATTCAGAAACACAAGTGGGTCTTTGATGTAAACGTCATCCTCCATTGTGAACAAATGTTTGCAGCCAGCGTCCCTCATGAGTTCGAGGGCTTTATTCTTTCCGTGACCTACGCACGTCTTTTCGTCAAACTGGAATAGTTCGTACTTAAAGGTAGGTTTCCCTATGATTTGCTTGACTATATTGGGCAACTCTTCTGCGTGTTCCTTTGATGTGATTTTAACATCGAAAACATCGTCGGAATATGGCTCACCCGTATTGACAATAAACAGTTTCACATATGGGGGAATAGTAGGGAGAATCTGTTTTAGGAATTCGGGTCGATTATGAGTAATAATACCTACTCCGATAGCCCCAATATCTTTAAAATTGTACCCATCGTCCGAAATATACGTCCCATGATCGGGGCCGAGTTGGGCTGATCTATCAAATGCTAACCATTGTGCCATGTTTTATCTTCCTTTAAAATGGAACAGGTGGCAGGAATTGAACCAAGAAGGGTTAATTTGACCCTTACTCCTTCCCCATCCGACAATCAATCCAATGGTGCTCCATGCATATCACACCACTATCAATCATATCATTTATGGGGATGTGCGCCTTACACTACACCCGCATATAAATTAGTTTTGTTCGATATTCACCTTGTTAGATGCCTTTTCGTAAATCTCTTCGAGTTCCTTTATTACCTTAGTCTGCAAATCTTCGTTATCAAGGTCCAAATGTTCAACAAATTCGGTCATCATGGTCTTGGTATCTAGATGTATACTATCATAACTCTCGGAAAGTGCAACCTTTTCTTGCACAAAGTCACTAGAAAGTTCCATTGGCTTCATTAACAGCAAGGTATTCATCAATTTTTCCAACTTGGAATAATCAAAATTCTCCTGATCGACAATGATTTTGATAAAGTTGTTTGGAATCAACTTTTTTATCGTAGGCAGGGTCGCTTTGTCGAAGAATTGGGACAACGGTATCTTATGATATCGAGGTGAGACCGCATTCTCGGTAAACTCAAACTTTGACGTGGGCAAATCAAGGATATAGTAACCCTTTACGTCGTCGAAATCATTCCAACTCTGAGGATAAGGACATCCGACATAGACAATCTGCTTGTCATCAGGGTATTTTCTCTCATCCCGAAGGTGAAAATGGCCACTCATCACGAGATCAGCCTTTGTGAATAGGGTAGCAGAATCGATTCCGTCATCACAAAGCTTCAAAACGTTCTTTTTGAAGGTGTTAATCTCCAGATGACCGAAAAGAATGTCGATTTTGTCGGGAAATGCTGTAAAGTCTGCACCCCATGGTGAGAACATTAACGTTTTTCCCATATATTCGACACTTTCAGCTGAGTCAATCACTTGAATGTTGTTCCACCCCTTGAAAACACTCACCGAATTGATGTCAGAGTTGTCACGAAAGTATGAATCGTGGTTTCCTGTGATCATAACGATGTTATATGGCGAAACGGGGTCACTGAAAAGT
>TARA_R110000822_G_scaffold78059_1_pt1 | contig 16674 bp, 17 predicted proteins | sample TARA_R110000822 | Tara Oceans TARA_R110000822 (sample SAMEA4397666) | marine metagenome | biome: Polar Biome; feature: [SRF] surface water layer (ENVO:00010504); material: water (ENVO:00002006), including particulate matter (ENVO:01000060) such as... | depth 5 m | reverse complement strand
CATAAAACGCTGAAAATTAGGTAATTAATGTAGAAATGACAACCCCCATCGAAGATGGGGACCGTTTCCGATCCAAGATTTGTAGCCTCGTACACATATATAGTCCCCACCAAAAACATTTCTCAGAACTTTTTTCAAGAAGATCATAGATCGGTAAATACAAAATGTATGAGTGAAAAAAACAGGACAAAAGAATGGCCCCTGTATCTGATGTTCGTCATATAAAGTTCAAAGGGATTCTTCGGTGGACATCCTTGCTTCTCTTGGCCTTAATGGCCTAGAAGCTGCGTCTTAAACAAACATAATGTTGTTCGATATAAGATGTCTTCTAAAAGAACGGTGTGAAGGTACAGCAAAAAAAACAAATAGTCAAGTGTTAAAGTAATGCTTTAAGTAAGGTTGTTAGCGATGCTTCTTTCTGTGGCAGTTAGCACATAAGACAATACACTTATCGATCTCCTTCATTACAAAGTTAAAAGAATAATCTTTAATTAGATCAGCAATGTTTCCTTTCTTATTAGATGGATCTATATGATGAAACTCTAAACAACCAGGATGTGTTTCTTTACAGCTATTACACTTTAGTGTCTTCTTGTAATCTTCTAGTCGTTTTCTTTTTCGGTTTCTATATTCTCTTTTCTGCCTTCTTCTTTTTTCTAATTTAGTTTCTTTTAGATCTTCCATCTTTGTGAGACTATCTTTTAGATATAAAAGTGTACAGTGAGAAAACCACTGATAGAAAAGCCAATGATGATATGTATAGAATAAACAACATAGTGTTAAATATACAACGGACCTGTGTCTAAATTTATATATGTTATAGAAACGTCTTCTCCATTCTCTATAGCCCTGGCGATCGAAGGGTATATTCTTTTGTAAGCAGAAACACTTTGTCCTATAAAACCTTTCGTGTAGTCAGAGGTGTTACCTACTAGAAGACAACCCGCGGTATGCTCATCTGTATTGCCTGTGTGTATTAGTATGTACTCAAAGCCAGGAACATCCTTCACCCACAGCATTCCTTTATGCATATCCTTATACTTGTCAGAGTACCGCTTATGGAATCCCCCAACAGTTCTAAGCTTTACATCATATGTACCGCTAGGTATCCTGGTTTCGCCTCTTACTTTTATATCTCGGTGCTCGTCTTCTAGTGTGTACGCTAAAAACTTAGTGCCGTATGTTACGTCTAAAAGAACTCCTAGAGTTCTATCTTGACCGCTATCATATCTTAGGACCTTTAGTCTCATTTCAATGTTTATTAGTTTGGTCAAAGTTAGTAAATTTGTCTTATGAGTAAATTCAGGAAACTTGTAGGAGAACTACAAAAAGAAGGAAAGTCTGAAGAGTCAGCAAAGAAGATCGCTTATTCCGTAGGCGCAAAGAAGTATGGCAAGGCAGGTATGGCTAAGAAGGCAGCAGCTGGAAGGAAAAAATACCGATCAAAATGAAAATTAAAAAAACTAAAGACAGTAAAAAGGTAGATGCACCTAAGGGTTATCACTGGATGACCGAGAAAGGTAGGCACTTCTTAATGAAGGGAGACTATAAGCCCCACGAAGGGGCAAGTCCTTCCGCTCCCTTTAGGGTTGTTACCCACGATAAGTCTATGCCAGAAGGAAAGAAGTACAGAGTTGGAGGTTCTGTTAAAAAAAAAAGCCTATAGCTAAACGATACGGAGACGGACACTCTAGAAAAAATAGTAACGGATCTACATCCTCGCATTTAATGGCATCAGCAGAAGCTGATGGTAAGTTTTATGCTTACCCAACTTTATTTCCTAACCCTACTTCAAATCAATCTAGCCAAGATCCTAAAGATTGGTACGAGCCTAAAGATGCTTTTGCTTATGCAAAAAGTGTAGGAGAGCTTTATAAGTTTGATACAGACGAAGAGGCTAAAAAGTGGGCTAAAGGAGGATATAAAAAACAATACAATAAAGGAGGAAAGATAAAGTCTAAAGTAAACCAAGCGGGGAACTACACACAGCCAGGTATGAGAAAAAGAATATTCTCAAGGATTAAGTCTGGATCCAAAGGAGGTAACCCAGGACAGTGGTCAGCTCGCAAAGCACAGATGTTAGCTAAAGCATATAAAGCAGCGGGGGGAGGATATAAAAACTAATGGCACTACGTAATTCACAAAAATCATTAAAAGATTGGACCAGTCAAAACTGGAGAACTTCTGACGGCACTAAGTCAAAGGGTAAGAAAAGATATTTACCAGACGCAGCCTGGAAGGCTTTATCACCTTCAGAGAAAGTATCAACCAATAGAGCTAAAGCAAAAGGCAATGCTAAAGGAAATCAATTTGTACCACAGCCTGACGCGATAAAAAAGAAAGTAAGAAAGTATAGAACTAAGAAATAATAATTGGATCCTCGCCTTCTAACTTTCTATATACTCTTTGCACTAGCAGTCTTCCTTTCTGAGAAAGGGCATAACGGACCCGATAATTAAACTTAGTCTCTTCTCTAAATATATGATCCTCCATAGTTTGTGATGGTGTAAGTTTATCAAAGTGTTTATATATATAGCCCTCACTAATAAGAGGATACACACCCTTGTCTGACTTAGTGAGTTGTCTAAGACTTTTACCCATAGCCTGAGATAGATAGTCTAATGTGAAAAACTCAAGGTCATATATGAATAACAACAACTCTATCTCTGACTTACTAATATTGTGATTCAAGGAAAGGTCCTTATATACTTTATATATATTTTTAAGATAGTTTCTTTTAACATATCTCTTATCTAGTTTAGAAAAGTCTCTAAATAATTTCTTTCGGCTAACTCTACTTTTGGGCATATTGCTATCTTTGCTGTAAAAGTAATAATATGGCAAGTCTTTCTGGTCAAAAAATAAAAGATAAATTCGATCTTCTTTTAAAGTTAGAGTCCGCACAAGCTTCTGCGACAGAGCAAGTAGTTGAGGACGGAGCCGGGAATGACACCGCCTTAAAACTTTCTACTGACACCCTTGAAACTACAGGTAAGCTAAAGATTCCTACAACCACAGCTACATCTAATACCGATGTTAGTGCATTAATGATGGACTCTACTGGAGAAGTAGTTCTTAGAAATCTATCTACTGCAGCAATTGGAGGAAGTGCAATAACGGCATCATCCCCATTAGCAACTGCTACTGTTGCAGGAACTACGGATGTTAGTGTTGTAGATGCAGGAACCCTTAACCCATTAACATCTAGCACCTTAGCTACGGCAGATAAATTCTTAGTATGGGATGAGACAGCGAGTGCTTACTTATATGTAGACGCTTCAAATCTTTCTACGTTTATAGGAAATAATTTAGGGGGCGGAGGTTCAGCAGGAACTGGTCAGTCTACACTATTATTAAGAATGGCAGCCTCTCAATCAGTTCCAGTAAGTAGCACACCTACAGCAGCGACAACATTAGTAGAGTATACAGCGGCATCAGAAACTAGAAACGAAACGGCCGCCACAGGTGACACAAGACTTTTTGGGACTTCTGTAAATACTGACTTTACTATACAAGCAACAGGAAGTGTATCTAATCAAATATTACTTAGAACCTGTGATGTTAACTGTTTTGAGTTTGAGGCGGTTATAGAGTTTGACGAGAGTGATGCTAATACAAATTTTTACGCACAAATTAGAATTGCAGGAACAACTATTGCTGAATCAAAATCAACATCTACAGTAGGTAATATTGTAGGAGAAAAACAACTTATAGTTAGAGGGTTCTATGGACCTACTAGTTCAGTAGATAGAATATTAACACTCACTGTAGCATCTTCTACAGGTAACGCTACAATTAACGGTGGCTATTTCAAGGTTACAAATGTTGGAGTTCCTGTAGCATAAGTTGTATATTCGTAATATGGATTACGAAGACCGATCAGAACTTATATCTAAAATACAATCAAAGATTGATGAGCTTATGAGCCTTATAGAGGACTCAAATGTCTCTGAGCACTGTATGGGTATATACTGTTTTGGTGTTAGTGTAAGCGAATTAAAGACAGAAGAGTCAGATATATATGAATATTTCTCTGGTTACTCTGCGGAAAATTCAGACGAGATGAAGATGATGCTAGAGGCAGTCGCTAAAAGTTATCTTCAGCCTCAACACCCAACGAACTCAATTGACTATTGGTTAAATCTTTAATAAAATGGAAACATCACGATACGCAAGGTGCGCTAAATGCAGGCGAAACATTGACATATACTTAGAGGCCGCGGCTAAATTATATATGTATATAGATCACACAGTCGAGGCTAAAGAAAAAGCTAAGGTTGAAGAAATGGAATTATTAAACAAGATTGCTAAGATTGATCCAGGCTTTGCGGAAAAGTGTGGATGGGTTAAGTCAGTCAACTAATAAAATTAAAGTGGAATTAATTAGAAAGATAATTGTGGGTACAAATCCCAAAGACGCTATGGCTTATTTTGTAGGGCAAAGAGCTGGAGATGCTAAAGTAGATTCAATAATATTAGATGAAAGAGCCTTATCTCAACACGGGGTTAAAAGATATTTAGTATATCTATCCCATCCTAATGATGGTATAATGCTATGGAAAACTATAGACAATATGCCTTGTTTAATCGAACACGATTGCGAATTTAAATGAAACCAATTAGAAAATTTATTGTAAGAATACCTAAGGCAGTCAATGATGTTATTAAGGTAGGGGGCAAGGATTTATTTATAGATTCTAAGTTTACAGAGTTTGACCACAGAGCTTATCAAGGGGAAGTTATTGGCATCCCTTTATTGTACGATACTGGTGTAGAAGTAGGTGACACACTTTACTTTCATCACCACGTAGTTTTAGGCGGTAATCATTTTATATCAGGAGATACAAAGCTAGAAGAGCAAGACCGAAGAGGTCAATTTATTTATTCAGATTCAGATATATATTATGTAAACTTCTCTTATCAGTTTGATCCTTTATGGAATCAAGCATACGCATATAAGAGTAAAAAGACAGGAGAGATAAAATTATTAGGAGAATATATATTCTTAAAGCCTGCCGAACAAGAAGATCTTTTAACCTCTAAATTGCTTGAACTATTACCTCAAGAGAAGCCACCTAACCAGTATGGTTATCTGGAGTTTGAGAGTGATAAAACAAAAGAGCTAGGATTAAAAAAGGGGGACAAGGTTTTCTTTATAAAAAACGGAGATTACTCTATGGAGATAGACGGACAGAAATTATATAGAGTATATTTACAAAACATATATGCGAAAATCCCAGAACAAGTATGACAATGTAGCAACCGCTAGAAGACTTATGGTGTCTATGCAAATAGCTATTGAGAATATGATACAAGAGATTCAGAAGCCTGTTGATCAGGAACTGTCCGGCTCTCAAAGAAAAGCTGAGCTTCAGTCTATAAAGCAAACAGCTGTAGACGCTAAGGAGTTAATCATAGAGAGAGAAAAGCTACAGCAGTTAGTAAAAACATTAGACGAAAAAGGAGAACTAAAAGATGCTCAAGATTATTCAGGTGGATTCGCAGAACAATTCTCAAAGTGATGATCTAATATATTGGAACGATGAGTGGAATAAAAATAATAGAAGAAGAAACTATAGTTAATATATGCCCTGATAATTCATTAGGTGATATCATAAATATAGCTTCTTTAGGTATTCAACTTCCCATTAAACCCAGTAAGAAAAATATACTATTCTACGACAAAAATAAAAAAGACCAGAGATGGGAAAGGCAACCCCTGCCTGAAGAGTTGAGAAAAATAAAATCAATGGACGAATGGCTAGATATGCCAGACGTTTTTAGGGATCAATATCATAACTACATAAAACAAGAATATGAAAGACGAAGAAAAGGAGTATGGTTTTACAATAATGGAGAGCCAACTTACATCACAGGGAACCACTACTTTTTCCTCCAATGGTCTAAGATTGACGTGGGTTACCCAAGCTTCCTATCCTTTCAACGTGATCTATTCCTGCACTTAGAAGCCTGTATATCAGACAACCGATGCTTGGGCCAGGTATATGTTAAGTGTCGTAGATCCGGATACACTCAAATGTCATCAGCTCTCCTGGTTAATGAAGGGTCTCAAGTAAAGGATAAGCTATTGGGCATAATGTCTAAGACAGGAGCTGACGCTCAAGAGAATATATTTATGAAGAAGGTCATACCTATATATAAATCCTACCCTTTCTTTTTTAAACCTATTCAAGATGGTACTACAAATCCTAGAATGGAGTTAGCCTTTAGAGAACCGTCTAAAAGAATCACCAAAAAAGTAAAAACATCTGTAAAAGGTGAGGCATTAAATACGGTAGTAAACTGGAAGAGCACCACTAACAACGCCTATGACGGAGAGAAACTACATCTTTTGTATATGGACGAGGCTGGTAAATGGGAAAGACCCACTGACATAAGGGAGTCCTGGAGAATACATAGAACCTGCCTACTTGTAGGGCGAAGAATTGTAGGCAAAGCTATTGTCGGAAGCACCGTTAATCCTTTAGATAAAGGGGGTAGGCAATTTAGGACACTAGTAAGGAACAGTAGTCCTGATGAAAGGAATGAAAACGGCAGGACAAAGAGTGGTTTGTATAGCATATTTGTACCAGCTTATGAAGCACTAGAAGGTTTCTTTGATCCTTATGGTAAGCCCGTTATTGATAATCCGGAAGTTCCTATTCTTGGACTAGATGGTGATATGATAACTATAGGTGCTAGAACATTCTTAAAGAATGAACGTAAAGCATTAGTAAACGACAGCTATGAACTTAACGAAGTAATACGACAGTTTCCATTCACTGAAGATGAGGCTTTTAGAGATAGCGCGAAGTCATCAGTTTTTAATGTACAAAAGATATACGAACAGGTTCAGTACAATCAAGAGCTCTATCCGTCACCAATAGTCCAGGGTAACTTCATATGGAATAACGGTGTCGCAGACACTGAGGTTTTGTTTAAGCCAGACCCTAATGGAAGATGGAAAATTTCCTGGATGCCTCCCATAGAAATAAGAAATAAAAAAACCCCAGAAAATAATTGGCTTGGTGTTGGCGGTGTTGACTCATATGATATTGACGCAACGGTAGATGGTAGAGGTTCAAAGGGTGCCTGTCATTTATACAATAAATTTAATGTAACACATCCTTCTAATATGTTCGTTGCAGAGTATGCATCACGACCTCCTTTGGCAAAAATATTTTATGAAGATGTTTTAATGGCCGCAAGATTTTACGGTTACTCTATATTAATAGAGAACAACAAGTATGGAATCGCCAGGCATTTTGAGAACAGAGGGTACTCACATTTTTTACTAGACAGGCCAGAACATCTAGGCACAGGGTTTGGAACTAAAACTAAAACTAAAGGTATACCTTCCAACTCTCAGGATGTTATACACGCACACGCTCAGGCCATTGAAGCGTATATACATTCTCACGTTGGATTAAATGAAGAGACACTAGAGTATGGTAAAATGTATTTTGAAAAAACATTAGAAGATTGGATTAACTTTAAGGTGGATAATAGGACCAAGTATGACTTATCAATATCTAGCGGGCTAGCTTTGTTGGCAGCGCAAGGTACTACGGTTAAAAAAGAAAAGTCAAACTTTAGCGATAAAAAGTTTTTTCGGAGTGGTCACCTTATTATACGCTGATTTGAATAACTATATTTGCAATTAAGACTATTTTAAGTATGTCATACAAACAAATGAGTAATGGAGCCTCTTCTTTTCCCGATGCATTAGCATCGACAGAAGAAAAGATGAGTCTTTCTTACGGCTTGAAATATGCCAAAGCCATATACGCCCAATGGTCAGGATCTGATTCTGAGAATACTTTATATGGAAGACGGTTTAGAGAGTATCAAATAAATAGAGACTATGCTCAAGGAACCCAAGACACTTCTATATACAGACAGATATTATCATCGTTAGATCCTAACAATGGAAGTGGTGCTCTACTTACTTTAGACTACACACCCGTACCTATAGTACCTAAGTTTGCTAAGATAGTAATTAATAAAATTTTAGCTAGAGATCCTTATCCTCAAGTGGAGGCGGTAGACCCTTTGTCTAAATCAGAAAAGGAGCAAAAGAAAAACGCTGCGATTCTTAGAATAGAAAACAAAGAAATGATCCAGGAGGCTAAGGGTTTGGGACTTGATGTAGAAGTAGATCCTGAAAAATTACCTGACACACCAGAAGAGACTGAGATATTTTTAGACACTAACGTTAAGACAGACGCAGAGATTGCCGCACAATTAGGCACTCAAATGACGCTGCAATGGAATGACTTTAATGACAAGATATATAGAAGGTGTGTTAACGATCTAGTGACAATAGGTATGTCCGTTGTTAAAAGAACAAACGATCCTAACTATGGCATAACCGAAGAGTATGTAGACCCTGCATTTTTCATTCACAACTTTACGGATGATCCTTCTATGAGTGACTTAACTTATGCTGCCCACTTTAAGAAGGTTACTATAATGGACCTTAAGAGGGTAGCTAGGGATCAGTTCACAGAAAATCAATATGAAGAGCTAGCTCGTACCGTAATGAACAAGAACGGTAATGATCCTCAAAATTTCTTAACTCAATATTCTCCTAATCAAACACAAGGAAGCGGCTTTAGATATGGCTATGACGAGTATAAGATTGAGATACTAGAGTTTGAGTTCAAGTCCGTAGACAATATTATATATGAGAAGAAAGAATCTATGTTTGGTAACATTGGATTCTATCACAAGGGCACAGAGTATAACGCCCCTCAACAGTCAGTATATGACAGGGAGGCTGTTTATATGCCTAACGCAACAGTGTATGGTGGTAAGTTTATAGTAGGTACAGATTATGTTTATGATTACTGTATTCAAAAAAACATTCCTAAAAACATACACGACATATCAAAGGCTCAGTTGTCTTACTCTTGTGTGGCTACAAACATTAGGAATATGATGCCTAAGTCATTGGTGGGTAGCGTGATCGGTTTTGCGGATATGTTACAGATAACACATCTAAAGATTCAACAGTCTATTGCTAAAGCAAAACCTGATGGATTAATTATAGACATAGAAGGGTTAGAGAATGTTCAGCTGGGAAAAGGTGGAGAGCTACAACCCTTAGAGATTCAAGACATATATGAGCAGACAGGTGTTTTTTATTACAGGTCTAAGAATCCAGAAGGCGGTTTTCAAAACCCACCGGTTAGAGAAATAGGTAATGCTATAAGAAACATTTCTGAGTTAGTAGCAATATACAATCATTACCTAAGAATGATTCGTGATGCTACAGGTATCAATGAAGTAGTTGATGGATCTACACCAAAAGGAGATGCATTAGTCGGAGTAAGGGAGCAAGCTATTAGTGCCGCTAACAACGCACTATATGATATTACTAATGCGTCTATGGTTCTTTATAGAAAAGTGTGCGCAGATATAGTTAGGTGTTTACAGGTAATACCTCCCGATAGTATTTTATATAGAACATATGTTAATTCTATAGGTGAAACAAATATGTCTGTTCTTTCTTCATTCAAGAACTTATCAATGTACAACTTTGGCATCAAGGTAGTTTCAGAGCTTAATGATTCTGATAGACAATACCTGGAACAAAACATTCAGATAGCTCTTTCTCAAAAAGAAATAGATCTAGAGGACGCTATAGCTATTCGTCAACTTAGAGATGTAGAACAAGCTGAAAGATTATTAGTCGTTAGACGAAAGAAAAGAATTAAGGCAATGCAAGAGCAAGCACAACAGCAGGCTCAAATGACCGCTCAAGTAAACGCTCAACAGTCAGAAGTCTCAGGGCAAGTGGAAATGCAAAAGAAACAATTCGAGGCTCAGCTAGATGCTCAGAAGCTAGAGCTTGAGACACAATCAAAGATGCAGTTAATGGAGCTTCAATATACTTTTGATATGCAGCTTCTTCAAGCTAAAGGTGAATTTGATGTAGCTGAACAAAGAATCGAGAGTGGAGTAAGACAACAAAACGACACTGTAAAAGAAGATCGCAAAGACGAAAGAATAGAACTATCTGCGATAGAGCAGTCTAAACTTATTTCTCAACGCAAAGGAGAGTCCGGACCCATCACTTCTGGAGAAGAAGACAGCCTCGTAGACTTAATGTTAAATCAGTAAATTTGTACTATGGCTACCTGTAATCCCTCTTCTCTTTCAGTCGACTTAGACATCTCCCAACAGGTTAACATTACCTGTAGAAAAGGAGATTCTTTTGATTTACAGTTCACCGTAAAAAATGCTAGTGGTACATTGATTGATCTTACATCTTATAGCTTCATTATGCAAGTAAGAGCTAGTGATCAAGGGTCTTTAGTTATTGACACAACGAGTGATATTGCAACTGGTTTTAATATTACTGGAAGTGCTGCTGGTGTTGTAACCGTTGAATCTTCCGCTGCTTTGATGCAGACTATTCCAGCTGCGACATATGTCTATGACTTGGTAGCAACAGTATCAACCACAGTGCAAACTTGGTTCTTCGGTACCTTCGTTGTTAACCAAGACATAAGTCAATAGTGGCCGACTCATTAAATATAGTAATCAACGAGGAGACTAATAAGGTTGTTGTAACAATACCTTCTGTTAGTCCAGTAACTTCTGTCATACAGCCACAGAATACTATATCTATAATCAAAGATGGAGGTGGCACTTCTTTCTTAACTAACGTACTAGCAGGTCTAGGCATATCAGTAACCTCCTCTGGAAGTAACGCAACCGTTTCTTTAAAGAACGCTTCTAACTTTACTGACTTAAAAATATTAAAGTGGGACTCTACTAACGGTCAGTTTGCAGACAGCACAATGACCAATAGCGGTAACAACCTAGGTGTTAACGTAAGCAACCCCACAACAAACCTGCACGTTGCAGGAACCTTTAGATTAACAGAGCAGTTTTATGACTCTACTAATTCTCCTGGTACCGATGGGCAGATTCTACTATCTACAGGAACGGCTGTAACGTGGAGTACTGCAGCAGGGGACATAACAGAAGTAATTGCAGGAACAGGACTATCAGGGGGTGGAGCTCAAGGAGATGTAACTATTCTTGTAGATTACTTAGGTGCTGATAATTTTATACTTTCCGCTACAGATAACAAGTCAACTACAATAGCTTTAGATTCATTAATAGTTATTAGTGACGAGTCAGACAATGACGTTAAGCTTCAGCTAGTATCCGACTTACCCTTTAGTAACAATCAAGGAGACATAACAGCCGTTACTGCAGGTACTGGATTAAGTGGTGGTGGGTCTACAGGAGATGTTACTGTCAGTGTAGATTACTTAGGAGTAGACAACTACATACAAGCGGCAGCGGACAATACAGGAACCGCTGTCTCAACTGATGACTTTATTGCAATAGCATCAAATGCTGACAATAATGTAAAACTTCAGAATGTATCTGATCTCCCATTCACTAATAATGTCGGTGACATAACACAAGTTAACGCAGGTTCTGGACTAAGAGGAGGAGGATCCTCTGGATCTGTTACTGTCTCTGCAGACTATGATGGTACTGACAATATAATATTATCTGCTACAGACGCAACAGGTACAGATCTTGTTGATAATGACAAGTTATTAGTTAATGTAGACGGTACTGATGATGTTAGCTACTACAATGTAAGCGACTTACCTTTTACTGTAATCCCTACAATATCATTTGAAGTTGAGGGCAACACGGGTACACCTCAATCTATAGCCAACGGCAACACACTTCTTATCTCTGGAGGTACAGGCTTATCGAGTGTAGCGTCAGCGACAGACACTATCACCGTAAACCTTAACGACACTACGGTAACCGCTGGGTCTTATACTTACTCTAGTATTACAGTAGATGCTCAAGGAAGATTAACTGCAGCATCAAGTGGCGCAGCCCCAGGAACAATGAGTTCTTGGATAATTTCTGACGGCACAAATGATCAAAGCGTTATTGACGGTCAGACTGTAACGATAGCTGGAGGTACAGGAATAACCAGTTCTCTTGCTGGGTCAAGAACAAACACTTTAACCTTAGACCTTACTGAGTTATCCGCTAACGCAGACGCTCTTCAACCCTCAGATCTTTTGGTTGGCCTTTGGAATTCTGGAGTAGATCAAGGAACTAAAAGGTTAGATGCTATTCCATTAAACACTTGGGCTGTACCTACTGCTGATATTAGTATGAACAGTAATAAGATATCATCTTTAACTGATCCTACTTCCGCACAAGACGCGGCAACTAAAGCATATGTTGACTCAAGCACAGCGGGTGGTGTAGTTTTTCAAGGAGGTTACAATGCCTCTACCAATACTCCTGACCTAGATGTCTCACCAAATTCAGCTATTAGAAAAGGATGGATGTATACTGTTACGGTTGCTGGAAACTTTTTTTCTGAAGCTGTACAGATTGGAGACTCATTAATATCTCAAGTAGATTCTCCTACTGCTTTATCTGATTGGACAACTATACAAAACAATATTGATATAGCAACGGATACTGTTCAAGGTATTGCGAACTTCCCTACGTCTGGCGGTTTAACCGTTGCTTCTGGAGCTGTCTCTATAGATATTCAAGGTGCAATAACTGCTGGTGTTTACGGTGGCGCAAATAAGACAGTTTCATTAACTGTAAACAACAAAGGAATATTAACCGCGGTATCAGATTCATCTATAGCTTCATCTAACTATAAAGCGACAATAGGAGACGGTACTACTAATCCTATTGTAGTGACTCACAGCTTATCTTCGACAGATGTTATTGTTGAACTATTTGATATATCTACAGGGGCTACAGTCTACCCAGACGTAACAAGAAACTCAGCATCACAAGTAACAATTACAACAAATACAGCATTGGCAAATAATAGCACAAGAATATTAATATCAAGATTAGACTAAAATGGCAATTAAATTTCTATATGATCAGAGTCTTACAGGAACACTTTTAGTAGAAGGAGTAGCAACCTTCAATTCAAATGTAGTTACTGATCTTAATATATCATTAGTAGATAGTACCGACTCAAGCTTGGGTAGGTTAAACATTGGAGCAAGCTCAGACTTGATTCTTTTTCACGATGGTACCAATAGTTATATTCAAAATACTAGTGGTGGAAGATTAAGAATAGATTCCAACTCGTTAGAGATAAGAAGTTATACAGGTGGAGAGCTTTTCATAACCGCAGATTTAAATGGAGCTGTAACTCTTTATTACGATAATGTATCAAGGCTTATAACAACATCTGCAGGTACTAAATTCCCAACGGCCTTAGTAGACTCTAGTAATGGTGTAGGAACAAGCGGTCAAATACTTAGCTCTACTGTCTCTGGTGTTTCTTGGATTAATGCGCCTACAGGATCCATAACGGGATCAGGGTCAGCAACAAGGGTTGCTTTTTGGGACACCGCAAGTAGCCTAACAAGTGACTCTAATTTATATTGGGACAATACTAATGATAGATTAGGTATTGGAACAGATTCTCCTGACAGAACATTAAGCATAGTTAGCTCTGATTCTGTTGTGGCTGAGTTTAAAACAACAGGCCAAACATTAGTAGATATAAATGCAGGAACTGATGCCGCGTCAAACGGAATTAGATTCCTAGAGAACGGAACAGCTAAGATGGCTATAAGCTATTTAGCAGCTCTTGATTATTTTCAAATAGGAACCAACTGGACCACTGGCGGAGAAAGGTTTGTTGTTAAAGAAAGTGGTAATGTAGGTGTGGGTGTTGGTGCTGAAAATACAGCTTATGCATTAGAGGTTTTTTCTGCTGGTGTTGACGTAGCAAAGTTCAGTGGATCAAACGCTACAACTTCTAGTATTCACATAAACAACTCCAGGGCTACATTAGGCAATACTGCTAATTTAAAGTTTGCCGCTTCTAACAACACAACAGGTGGTGTTATAAGTTCCATTGCTGGAACAGCTAATGGCAACACCGCTGATATGTCTTTCCAAACTATAAATGGAGGGACACTAGAAGAAAAGCTAAGACTTGATAACACAGGGCAAATAAAGTTTAGTAGCTATGGAGGAACTGGTTTAACAGGTACGGCTGCTTATAACTTAGAGGTTGATTCCGCAGGAAACATTATTCAAACCCAAGCTGGAGGATCAGGAAGTATTACAGGATCAGGTACAGCCACAAGGGTTGCTTTCTGGTCTGGTACAACTGCGCTTAGTAGTAATGCTGATTTATACTGGGATAACACCAATGACAGATTAGGAATTGGCACGTCTTCGCCTGGTGCACTATTAGAAATATTTGGTACAGGAAATACTTTAAGGTTAGATAGCGCAGCTAATGGATCTAAAGAAATTCTTTTTAGAAATGTAGGTACAGGAACTGCTACAATAAAAACAGATGGAGATTTAAAACTATACGCAGAAGACGCAAATAAAAATATTCTATTTGAGACAAATGGTGGCGAGTCAATGCGCATAGGTTCAGATGGTAGTGTCGGTATTGGAATGACAGGATCTTACAAGCTTGATGTTGCTGGAGTTATAAGATCTTATGCATCAGGCCCGCAGGTAAGAATTCAAAATTCTGGAAATACTGGTCAAGGCTATTTAGTATTTGGAGATTCTGATGATGATGACATTGGTTACATTGTTTACGACCACGATACCAATGATATGAATTTTAGAACCAACGCTGCTGATAGATTAAAAATTGATTCTAGTGGTAACGTAGGTATTGGTCTATCAATTGCTCCAGCAGTTAGGCTAGAAGTAGGAACAGCAAGTGCTGACATTGCTATATTTGGAAGTTCTAATTCAACCACTAGTAGTATTTATATTAAAAACTCTAGAGGTACAGCGTTAAACACAGCCAATATAAAGCTTGCTCCAGGTAGTGATATAACTTCTGGAATAATTAGTGCAATAGCTCAAACAGATTTTGCAACACCAAACTTAAGAGCCACAGATCTTTCCTTCCAAACTATGAACACAGGTTCTATAGATGAGAGATTAAGAATAGACAGCACGGGCTCTATAAAATTAAACGCATATGGAGGTTCTGGCTTAACTGGAACAGCAGCGTTCAATCTAGAGGTAGACTCCTCTGGTAATATTATTCAAACCCAAGCTGGCGGTGGTGCTGGTTCTTTCTTGCCTCTATCTGGTGGTACGATGACAGGCACTGGCGAAATAAGAATGCCTGACAATTTTAAACTTAAAGCTGGTACATCAGGTGATTTAGAGATATACCACAATGGTACAAACACATTTATAGACAATCAAACTGGTAATTTAATTATTCAAAATAGTTTAAATGACGCAGACATTATATTTAAAGCTTATAATAGCGCAGGTGCTCTTGATACATATTTTGACATAGATGGATCAGCTGGAGTTACTAAGTTTAGAATAGACACACGCCACCTTGATAATATTGAAGCAAGATTTGGGGCTGCTAATGATTTAAGAATTTATCACGATACTACTGATAGCTTTATTACCAACCAAACTGGAGATTTAACTATAAGTAATACTGGAGATGATTTAATACTAAAATCTGCTGATGATTTTTTACTTTATGTTCAAGGCAGTGAATTAGCAATACAAGCAGTAGGCAATGCTGGAGTTATACTTCGACATAATAATGTAGTAAAGTTTGAAACCACAAGCGCAGGAGCCACCGTAACAGGAGCTTTAACAGTATCAGGTAAAGTTTCTGGAGTAACAGCGGGTACTGCAAATACAGATGCTGTAAACTTCCAACAGTTAACAGATGCGGTCACAGGTGTATTGGTTTATCAGGGAGTATGGGACGCTTCAGGAAGTGGTGGTGGATCTCCTGACTTAACACAAGCGGCTCGTCAAGTGCCAGGATATTATTGGATAGTAGGCACTGATGGTCAATCAGAACCAAACGGAACGGGAACAACTCCTAACGAGTGGGCTGTTGGTGATTGGTGTGTATTCTCAGATCAAGCTACAGACGCTTGGCAGAAAATAGATAACACAAATATTCTTACTGGGGCAGGAACAGGAGGTACTATAGCTGGATGGGCAGGCAGCGGTACATCTGTAACATTAGGTAATTCTCCATTGACTTTTAGTGGAACTGCTGTAACTGCAAGTGGAAATCTTACTGTAAGTGGTTCTAGCTCTAGTCTAGCCACAGGTAATAGTGGAACATTTGTAACAAACGATTCTAATAATTACCCTAGAATAACAACAGCTAGTAGTAGTGCCCAATTAGGTTTATTCAGGTCAGGCACATCGGTTGGGGGAATGTATATAGGTTCAGACTCTTTTGGCTTTAGACTAATGAATGCTTCATTTGCAAATAAATTTACTGTTTCTCAAGCAGGAGCTGGGGTTTTCTCAAGTAGTGTTTCTGCCACAGAGTTTGACCTTCCTACAGGTGGTATGCTTGATTGGGCAAACGGAGATGCAAGAATTGTAGAAGGTTTAGTTAACAATTATAGTTTATCATTTCAAACGTGGGATGGCAGTAATGTTTCAACATCATTAAGATTAGATGGAAATAATACAGCAACTTTTTCAGGAGTAATTAGTGCAGTAGGCGGAAATGCTGCTACTCCAGCTATAATATTTGAAGGAAATACAGACACAGGCTTGTTTCATCCAGCAACAGATGAGATAGGTTTTTCTACTGCTGGTTCAGAAAGAATGCGCATTGACAGCGCAGGAAACATAGGAATTGGGACGACA
>TARA_R110000822_G_scaffold46604_5_pt1 | contig 16758 bp, 10 predicted proteins | sample TARA_R110000822 | Tara Oceans TARA_R110000822 (sample SAMEA4397666) | marine metagenome | biome: Polar Biome; feature: [SRF] surface water layer (ENVO:00010504); material: water (ENVO:00002006), including particulate matter (ENVO:01000060) such as... | depth 5 m | reverse complement strand
TTCAAATGCTTTCTTCTCACCTGTTCTAACGAAATCAGCAAGTCTGGTACTAACACCATTTACGGAGTCTTCCACCATCTTTTCGTAAGCAGCATTAACTCTTCCTAGTATATCCGTATACTCTTCGTCAGGTACTTTCGGTGCAGTATCACCAGAGTTACTATCAACTATTACATCTAAGTCCTCTTCCTTTAATGGTACATCAACTTTAGGCTCACCTGCGACATTAACGTCTGCATCAACTTTAGGTACTAGCTTCTGTTGTTGTACAACTGTATTAGATGCTCGTATTACATCTTCTACATTTTGCCATTGACCAGCTTTAACCATACGATCAAGAACTTTAGCTTTGTCTTTTAGTAAAGCAGACTTCACCTGTTCTAAACGTGTCTGTTGTGCTTTCTTCTCTTTAGTTCCCTTCAGAGTTTTAACACCAAGTTTCTTCAAAATGTCATTGTTAAGTCTATCCTTTAGTGCCTTGAGCGTATCTACACTAGGGTTCTTGTATGCTTCTTGTCTAAGAGTTTGAGTATATGCACGAGGTAACAAATCTTGTTCTAGGTTATCTTTAACTAAAGTTACTTCGTTACCTTTCTTAGCGCGCTCGATAGTTGCTGTTAGGAAGTTTGCTCTATCTACATCCTCCTGTGACGGGTGTGGCTTCTTCTGTAAATTATGAAGTTCGCTCTTTGCATCGTCTATTGGATGGTAGTCTGGGCTATCAAAGTCTGGGTCTGTGATTTCTCTACCTACCGTGAACTCTTCTACTCTACCTAACTTTCTAACACCTTCTGGAACTTCTACTCTACCACTTTGTCTAAGTTCTCGCATACGCTTACTATACGCCGCAGTCTTAGGTACTAACCCTTCTTTCTTTAATTGTGCAGCTACTTCTTGTGGTGACATTTCAACAGTCTTACTAAATTGCTTAGTACTATCACTATACTGTCTAAAGTCCCCAAACTCACGTTGTTCCAATCTCACCGCAGCCAAACCGTTAAGTTCTTCTACTATAGCTGTGAACTCTGCATCACCCATTTTAGCTGCCATGTTGTTGAGTTCTACAACATCTTTTAGATACGACATCTCCTTGGGTAAGCCTTGAGTTAGATTAAACACATCCTCTGCATTAGCTGAACTAGTCCTGTTCAACCAGTCCGATTGATGCTTTAAGAAGTCATCACTACTCATAGGGATTGGATCGTATCCTTCCCACAAATCTTTATGGTTACGTAACATTTCAACGTAACCGTGTAGTTTCTGTACAGGTGATGATGTAGTACCACGGAGTACGTCAGCTAAAGCGTTGATAGTCTTGAAAGTCTTCTGTCTAAAGGTTACTGCTTCTATGGCTTTACCTACTCCTGTTGGAACCTTACCATCTGGAAATGCAGAGGCTAAGTGTAGGATGTCAGAGTTTAGTTCATCTGCTAATGTACGCTCTGCTGGTGATAGGTTCTTCTTATTCAGTCCTCTTTGACTATTGATCAACTTACGCATAGATGTGTTCCGTGGAAACACATTCTCTAACGTCTGTGATGCTAAACCAAATCCCTCAGATGTAACTTCTGTGATAGCTTCCCAAGGAGTGAACGGTGTTCTAGTCGCATGTGATACTTTCGCTTTGGCTTTACTCTCGGCTTGAGCTACATTCACTTGCTCCTTCACTACTTCTAACTCAGGTGTTGCTGCTTCTTCTGGCTTACCTTTATGTTCTACATAGTGTTGTATCTGCTCTTGCTCTATCTTCCTAGATTCACGAGCACCCTTTATGTACTTACTATAAGCAGGTTTTGCGGCATATTCAACTAACCCACCTAAGCCTAAACCAAAACCGGTATCCATTAGAATATCTAGTTGATAGTCCTTTGCAGTGTACGTATGGTCACCCGATAAACGAGGTGCATTTATTACTGTACCTTCTGCTGCTCCACCTGCTGCCCATGTTCCCATAAGTGCTGTATTCTGAACAACTCTATTAGCTGTCCATGATCGTACACCTGCATTAACAGCCCTACCTGCTGTACTTACTGGGCCTACTGCTGCAATGGTTAGTGGGTCTGCTATTACCGCCATTGCTCCATAACCGAACTGTGCGTACCATTCCATATTGTCAAATACACGTTGGTTTGCGATATCATCAAGCAGTTGATCTCTTAGTAAGAGTGCTGATTCATCGTTGTACTCAGATGCTTCTGTCAATATGGTCGAGTGGTACTGGTCTGGTAGACCTTTCACAAGTTCAGTTTGGGGCACGTCGAAATCCGTTCCGAGTCGGCGCGTGTCATACATCATATCTGTGTCTGTTAAATTAGATACACTACTTAACATAGAGAAGGATGCTTTTGTCTTCTCCCAAAATGTTGGTTCCTTTTCTGGGATAGGACTGTCCATGAGATGACCGTTACGTACTGCACGATTGTACTGTTCACGTAGTTCAGGGTCTTCCATAGCGATTCGCATTGAACCTCTTATGGTGTCTTCCATTTCCATCTCAATAGGACGATTCCAATTAGACAACTGATGACGGTATCTCATAACCATACCTGAGTCACCGTATAAATCGGCTGTCGCTTGGTCGAACGTTTCTTGCGTAGCTTCACCATCCTTGAATGCCTGATACGTCTTACTGAATTGTTCGTGTTTTGCAGTCATTGTTTCAAACTGCTTTTGGTCTAGTGGCTGCTCTGCTGTACCAAACTGATACGGAACATGCTTACTGTAATATTCTTTATACTCATCATGCTTTAATGGATCAGGGTGTTCCCCGTATTCTGTATAGTACGTGGACATCTGCTGATCTAATGCTACTAATCCATAATCAACTTCTGTGCCATTGATTACTCTATTTACACCTGATACTTGTCTACCAAAGTGATCTTTACCATAATCATGTGTAACTAATGGTTGTCCTTTTGGTAGTACATCCTTTGCAAAGTCTGAAGCTGCATCACCTTCCGGTGTGTTCAAATCATCGTTCGGGTGTACTGACTCAGGTGTATTTATGAAACCAACACGCAACGTGTCGTCTTCTGTCTTTAGTGTGTCACCGTCAATGACACGTTGTATGTCTGTCATAAATATTCCTTATGGGAAAATGAATGGTAAGTTTTCTCTGTTCTCTTCTTGCTCTTTTAACCATCGGTCTGCGGTTTTATTAGCTTGCTTATCGCGTAGCTTCTGAAAATTACCTCGTTGGTTTAATGTATCTCCCCACCGTTCCATCACGTCTTTTGTGACGTGTACTGGAGCTTGTGCGTCTAACGAATCTAAGTAGAAACCTTCTATACCATCTACCGCATACAGGCTTAATCCTTGTACTTGATCAATGGATGTTAATGGCTTTCCACCCTTATCCTCTAGTTTTACACCTAATGCTGCTAAGTAAGGTGTCATCAAACTTGCTGATACACCTGATGACTTTTGAGCACCATCCATTAACTGTTGAAAGTTATAGTCAGTCACTTCGTTTAAGTGCTTACCATTAGTGATTACTCTACCTTGATAGTTTATTGCTGCATTCAGTGCTGATACCCGTAGGTAGTTCTCTGCTGCTTTCCTATCTTCTTGGTGGACAATCAGCGCTCTATCATACTCTTCCATGTAGTGTGCTAAGGATGATCCATAAGGTGTTTGTTTAGTAAAGCGTTTAACTAACGATTGTACTCTATCACGTTTAGACTCATGTTCCTTTAATCCCCAATTGCTTCCGTATATATCACGTTTGCCTTTGTTCGCTGAGTATGCGTCTAATGTCTTCATGACCATATCAGAGGTTTGTCCTATTGACATACCACGTCTAATGATCTCGTACCTATCATAGTTGTCGTTACCAATGGTAGATTTGAAGGAGTCTTCATTCTGTTCAAACTGAGCTACCGAAGACATTGCTACTCTACCTTGCTCGGTCATCTGACCATTTTCATCAGTCAATCCCTGAAAACCATTGATGAATGTTTCTATAGTACGTTTAACAAGTGGTGAAGTCACTTCCTGACCTTTAACCTTCTGGGCTATAGACTTTGCTATTGTAGGATTACCTAGTAGTTGTGTTGTAGCTTCACCTAACGTCAGTGGCGTTTCTGAACCAGCTAGACGAGTTATGTCTTCTGTTATAACTATATCTAATACATCTTCCAACTCTGATTTCTTTGGATCAATGTCATTTAAGCCAGCCGCTCGTTCTCTAGGATCAGGGTTACGTAATGCAATCTTCATGTCTTCAGTACGTTTCTGTTCCGCTTGAGCTTTCAAAGCTGCGTCATAAGCCTTCTTAGCCACCTTCTGAGCTGCTTTTGCTGCTTTGTCTTGTGCCCTCTTAGTAGCGTTTATCTTCTGTTGGACTGTTGCTTTCGTTCTAGCTAGTTGTAACTTAGCTTTATCTGATCCACTAAATCCAGGTAGTGCGTCTTCTACTGGCTTACCTTCTTCTACAGGGCCATTATCGAACTTCTTCATGTACTTCAGTGCGGTTGTACCATTTGCATCTTCAGGTACTTTACCACTCTCGAACATTCTATCTACACCTTTAGCACCTACTAAATGACTAGCTGCTAGGATACCATCGCGTGTTACATTTACACCATTAAACACTGTGCCAACATGATCGAACGTTCCCCACTTATTAAGGGCACTTGTATTTCTACGCACTAAGTCGGACATTGCTTTCTCTTGTGCTTCTGGATTATTTAACCAATCCTCTTCAGAGTTTACTCCATCCTTACCAGTCCACTTACCCTTTATCTTGTAACCTGTATCTTCTAAAGCCATACCACCAAATTGATATTTACCTACATACCCAATGGAATTCTTAGCCTTATAGTTGTTACTAGACTCTGACATACCTAAGATGTCTGTTAGACTCTCTGTAGCCTTTTCAGGTTCACCATTACTTAGTGCATCGTTAGCAACTGTACTACCACTAGAGCGTGTACCAATGGTCTTTAACTTAGCTTGTAAGTCTGTGTATATACCTTCGGCTTCTTCGATAGTCTTAGCTTCTAATGCAGATAGGTTAGCTTGTTCATACATCGTAGCAACTTGCTGACTGTAACCTGTATCGTATGCAGATAGTGCTCTATCCATAGCCACTTCTTCATTCACGTTAAGATCATCTAACCAACCATGATCTTCCGCAGCTTTGTATGCCCGTATGTTACCATTACGTAGAGAGTTCATTAACTGTTCGTTAACTACTCCTTTCCAAGAAATGTCATCCATAGCTTCTGGTTTGGTTTCTTTATCAAAGAACATCTTCGGTGCAACTTTCATACCTTTAGCTTCTTCTGGTGTACTTGCTAAAGAGTTATCTACTGTCCACGTATCGAATGTCAGTTCTACTTCCTGTGAGTATTTGTCTCTCTGTTGTATTTGGTTATACGCATAATGTGCTTCATACTGTTTAGCTGCTAACTTACCACTAGATACTAACCATGCACTGGTAGCCATTCTTTTAGTTTCAGGATCATCTGCATATGGTTTGAGTATACTATCTAAACCACCTTTCAAACGAACAGAGTAATCGTCTGGTGTTTCTCCAGAGTATTGTTCTAATGATGTTGCTTGTTTCAGGTACTCAGCGTTTACAGAGTTAGTTACACCTCGTTGCTGTGCAGCTCTATATTCAATGTCTTCACCAAAGACTCCTCTCTCCCAGCCAGTACGCTTCTTGTTTACGTCTATTCGATTGATGGCGCTATCTTGGCCTTGACGTATAACTGCATCTGCCATACGTTGTTCATTGATATTAGTTGTTTCTGTATCTAATCTTTCTTCTAATGCTGCACCTAGCGATGCACCAAACTTCTCAACACCAGTATCTAGTGATGTGACTTGCTTTTGTTCTGCTGCAAATTCCCTAGGTGTTCGCTTTACGGAGGGTGGGTTTACCACCCCCTGATTAGCATCACCAGTGGCAGTACGCTGAGGTAATCCAAATTGTATCATTCTAACCACTCCATAGTGATGATATACCGTCTTTTGCTATTGCCTTGTGTGTCTTCAAATCTTTCAATTCAAAGGAACTAAAGGCTTCTAATAACTCCCCTGCATAGGAAATCGTTGGTTCTTCTATTGCTAACAATGCTGACGACTGGCTTCCAATCATACTTAGCTGACTCTCTGTAGCTTGGTCGGCTTTTTGGTTAGCACTGTTAGTTGCGAATGCAGCGTTCTTCTCTGTTTCATATATTACATCTTCTACTGAACCACCTTCTATACCCGCTGCTGACGAATTAACTATTGCTAGTGCTTCGGCTTGGTCTTGTGCCATCTGTATCTGTGTATTAGATGTAATCTTATCCTGAGCAATTGCAGCTACGTTCAATTGTGCTGTTTGCTTAGCTGACTGTATAGAGGCTTTCTGTGCTGCTACTTGATAAGCCTGATTATACGCTGCTTTCGTTTCTGCACTCTCTCCTGTGATTGCTAACGCCGCCATTGACATTCCAGACTGCATTGCTTGTACGTACATTGACATTACATTCTCCCCTTAGATTGGAAGTACTGACCTTCCCAACTTAATCCTGCTATTGTACATCCTAACCAATTATCACAGTAGAATTCTGCTTCTGCTAGATTTGCATCTTGTGCGAATGAGAACTTATGATCGCCTGTATGAAAGGGTACTTCACCTACTAGATTGTTTAGTTCTCCTAAGAATCTACTATTAAAGACTTGATCCTCTGTTGCGTAGTAATCTGATATGATGTGCATTTTGACTTCATTAGTATCTACCAAACTTAATATGAATTTAGCTATACGTATTCTATCTGTTGTGATAGCTATATTACTTTCATCATACTTAAATGGTCGTGTTGGTTTATACCGTGACTCATACAGTTTACCTACATACACAAAGCCCGCTGTTATATCTTCTTTAAATGTTATAACATTACTAGCTATAGTATACTGTGCTTTATTTAGCTCGTACTCAGTATCATCTCCACGTATTACTATGATGTTTGCACTATCGTAATCACTGTCTAACGTTGCTGTTAAACCGTTTGTTGGTAGCTTTACTAAATCATCTAAATAGACCTCGTTTATCCCTGTGGATACTCTCGAATACATATCTATTTCTTTCAGTATTATGTTATTGTTCTCATGTACTATTAGAGTTAATCTATCATTCCTGAATTCTATATCTAGTATTTCTGTATCACCCGATAAGAACCATTCACTCCATGATCTCTGTACTCGTTTACCACCTGTATCTGTGAACTGTTCGTACATGAACAACTGATTTCCTGCTGCACCATCTGTTACTACTGCAATCATCTCTAGGTTAGGACTAGCTGCCATTAACTTTGCCTTACCTGGCATTAGCCCAATCACATGATGTGTCAGTGGTGTAGCAAAGTCTTGGCTTGTATCGCGTTCCCCAGTGTACTCTTGCAATCCTGTAGATGTTCCATAGTCTATTGGGAAGAATACTGAGTTACCTATTACTACAGGTGCTACCTCTATCTGACACTCATACTTAGTAGTTAGTGTCATAGATGTTGTCTGTGGTGTAATGGGTGATGTACCTTCTATTTTAAACTGACCATTGGAAGCTATAACTAGAAGGTCTTTATTGTGAGGCACTAGATGCGCTAACCTGTCTATCCCTACCGCACTTGATGCCACTGACGTTGTATCATTTACTAATAGTTGTACTGCCGATTGTTTCCAAAAGTTAACTTCATCCTTCGCTTCGGACATGATCACATTGTTCTTTGATACGAATGTTAATCTGTTATGGAAGTAACTTATATTTGATATCTTCTCACCTATAAAGTCTGGTAGTTTTACAGACTCATCATCTCCAGTTTGTCTATCCGCAAATGTAATATTCTCTACTGTGAATACACCATCAGCAAACGTACAATGAAATGGCATTGTAGTTTCCTCTATCGAGTACGGTTGTTCAGGGTTTCTTGACTCTGACCAAACTACTTCCTCTAATGCTTCGCCATTGTTCAGTATAGCTGTTCGTTCTGCTTGTAGGTAGTATGTACCCTTATCCGTTGTAGGATCAGGCTTTACTGTTATCCGTGTTCCTACTACTGCATATAATGGTAAACCATCTGTCTTCTCGACTGTGTTGTTTATGGTTATACATGAACGATCGCCCTGACCTGTTTCAATTTCTAAGTCTAACCAGGCTGCTCTACCATCTTCCCATACTGCTACTGCTGAACCTAGTGCTACGGCTGTAACTCCTGTGATTCCTGCATAAGGTGCTAAGTATGGTAGACACTCATTATCAGTTGGGCTGTAGTTTGGGTTAGCTAATCTACTATACCTATCTGGCCCCGCAGTCTCTAATGTGTAATCGTATGCTGTGAAGCATACGTCTACATCACCTGTGTAAGCTGGATTAGGGATTTCGGATGCATATGTACCGCCACCATTTATACGTGCTGCTAGTTCAATTGCTACTTGTTTAGTTGCACGAGCTTTATCTGCTGTATCATAGTCTGGACTACTTACACCTAAGTCGGGTATCGTATACGAAACAATATGTCGTACACCTGTACTTAATGTCACGTTTACTTGTACAGTCTCACCATAGTTCAATGCTGCTGTCACGTTTATGTGTGACACTCGCTCTATGCTATTAATGTCTGTATCAGCTTTCATCGTTACAATTTTGTTTGGGTTAACAAAGAACGTTTCATGGTCTACCGTCTGTGCTACCATACCAGCACCTACATACCCACTAGGTACGCTTAGTGTTGAATGTAATGTAGTATCTATGTATGTATGTAGTTTCTCTGCTATAATGTCTAGTATCAGTCGATATGTGACACCCTCCCGCTCATAGGAGTGATACTTAATACTTCCACCGTTATTTGCTAACAGTAAGGGTGCTACCCATTTCATAGGTGGTCTACGTGTTAACTTACGTACTGGATCTGATCTAAAGTTTTTCTGTAAGCCTGCCTGTCCTTCAGCTCTATTACGTGGTGCTAGTGTACTAACTCCATGTATAGGTGTGGGGTACGAACTTTCAATTCTCATAATTGCTCCTATACGTCAGGGTCGCCAGAGAACCGTTTATTGTTTCTCTGATAAGGTTGTACACCAGCTCTTGCTTGTAGAACCCTTGCATTATTAAACATGTTGTATCGACCTTCTTCTAGGTCTTGCTTCTTCACATCTAAAGCTGCTATTCCTGCTGATGATTTCAAGTCTGCTTGTTTCTGTGGGTCTTCTAGTTCATCTCTTACGAATTGTTCTGCTGCGAAGTACGCACAGTATTCCTGCATAGATTCAGGCATGTCATCCCATTCTAATATACGTGTAGTTCTACAAGCTACTATAGATGTTGTAAATACAAACGTCTGTGCTAGTTTGTTGTATAACTTTTTACCACGCTTTATTAAGTTCTTGTCTTCTGCTACAAGTGAACTGATCTCATCTGGAATTAGTATGTTACCATTTTCGTCAGGTGCATAAGTTGTGTTATAGTCGATATTAAACCACCAACCTCGGCGCTGTGCTTGTCTCCGTATACGGTTTAACGTAGTCTTCGCATTAGCTGCATCTGGGTGTGGTGTGTCTATGTTGTTTACTGGTGAAGAACCAATTAGTCTTAGTAACATGTTCAATGCTTCTAACTCGTTCATTTCGTTGTTTCCTCATACAAAATAAAAACATATATGGATGGGTTTCCATATATGCTTAATTTGGTTCAAATAACACCTATGGAACCCACTCACTAATGAATGGGTTCTAAGGTGCTACTCGTGTTAACTACTACGATGTAGTTGGAGTATACGTAAATATACCCGCAGCCATCTCAGCTCGGTTCGGTGTGACACCATACGCTAAGTATGAGTCAATGAACCACTGTAGTTCGATATCACTGTAATAGACTTTTGAAGTCAACGGGATAGTCTCACCGGCAAGTAATGCTTTAGGCATAAGTAATAGAACCTTACAGTTCACATCTGCCTGCACTACATCGTAGGAACTACCATTACCTGCATTCGACAAGAAGTGAGTCACTCCTACGTCAGCCTGTTTAGGGAATCGGTTAGTAACCTGCACTCGTACACCGTTAGCTTTAAGAACCTGACCACTTGCGTAGTCACCATTGGCCGTTGAGAAATCGCGGTCTAATAGTTTGTCGTTCTTCAATAGCGCGTAGTATTGTGCTGGACGCATCAACAATACAGCTTCCATGATGTCTACATCTTTCTCTTCAATTGTCTGACACAAATCTTGAATAGAAAGTTCTAGCAATTCAGGATCTATCTCATCACCATCCGCACCAAGTACTACTACCGTACCGCCCTGAAAACCTTCTGGAGCTGTCCTGATAATATTGCTAGGCACAGTAGGGGCACCACCACCACCATTATAAACATGATCTTCCCAACCACCCGCAAGGGCCGTACCTGTAACATCGCCATTGGCATCCTTTACTGGAACTTGATTAGTAATCTGACAAGCCTTAATAGCTTGGTTGATGAATGACTCATCAAAGAATTTACCAATCTCTTTACCGTGTTCTATACCAACTTCTTTACGCACATCAATGTGTGATAGGAAATCGTCAAGCAAGAACTGGTTAGTACGTGCTAGAACGATAGTATCTACCTTAACGGAGATGTTATCGAAAGTTGGGCTATGGTCTACAGGACGAGTACCACGTTGCACTTTCTGCAATTGTGTATGACCGATACGATCATTAGTAATCGTGTCTGTACCACGAACTGATTTAAACTTGAAGAACTGACGCATGAAAGAATCTTTCAAGAATCTATGTTCTACTTCTCCACCATACTGTTCAATGTATAGTGGGTTGATGTTACCAGAGTCAATACCACCCTGATGTCCGTCACGTACCTGATGGTTAGCGACTGCTTGATTTAAAATTGACATTTAGCTTGTTCTCCTAGGAAATGTCTTAAAGTTATATTCTCCATGCTGCATTTTTAGCTCCACTACACATGGACGGAGAATAAGTTAAACACCACGTTGTCTACCAGATGTACGCCGCTTATCTAATGATGCCATTTCTTGCGATTGTCCATATACATGTCCTTTCGCTTCCAGCTCTCTTAGTTTCATTACGTATTCTGATTTACTTAGTGGTTTTACGCCAAAGTCATTCACTGTAGCATCACCTTCCATGAGGTCTGCTGATTGGGTGAAAGACTCAGAGTTCTTGAAACGATTAACTAGGTCATCAACTGCATATTTTGTAGCTATGCCGCCTTGCGCTAGAAGTTTGTTTATTTCTTTACGTTCGTCATTCGGGACGTTTTCTTTGGCCCATCCCGCTAACTCGCTCCAAGTTTCCTTACCACCTTGTTCTGTGATCCCTTTAAAGGAATCTGCAACTTGGTCGAATATTACTTGATCACGTTTTGTGTCTAGGGTCTTCCGACTTTCGTGGAACCCCGATAGTTGTTCTGCTACGATTGATGCTACTGCTTCACCATGTGTATCTACTAATGCTTTAATTAGTTCTGGTGATACTTTACCATCGTTATTTATAACAGTCTGAGCGACCTCTGATACATCTAAACCAGCGTCAGTTAGTAGCTTCTCTACTTGTTTAACAACTGGTGCTGATAGATCATACTCACGAGGTTTTGCACCCTCTTCTTTCTTAGGTGCTTTGTCTCCTTTGTCTGCGTCGCCTGTCGGTGTTGATGGTTCTGGAGTCTCTTCTTTCTTTGGTTGTGGTTTCTCGGTCGGGTTTCCGTTCGCGTCCAATTGGGAATTCTTCTCCCAACCTACGTTTGGGGATGGTGCTTCTGTAGGCTTTACGCCCTCTTGACCTCCCGCTGCTGGTGTTCCACCTGCCGCTCCACCTGCCGCTCCGTCAGCTCCCGCTGCTTCCATTAATACGTACTTAGATTTAAACATTTATTGTTCCTTACTGTGTTCCTTGTTGCGCTTGGTTGACTGCACCAGCTTCCATACCCGCCGCTTTTGCTTGTACTTGGAGGCGTTCTTCAGTTTCTTTCTTGACGACTTCTTCATCTTTAAGGAACTTCTTATATTCAACCCCATGACCTGCACCTAGTATAGCAATAACGTCACCAAATTTTAAACGTGCCCGTATCTCATCTGGTAAGTCTGCTAAACCTGCCATGTCTTGCATGAAGGCTCTAAAGTTATCTAATTCACTATTACGTGATAGTGACTCGAAGCCTGTTACAATTACTGGCTCTACATCTTTGAATGTAGGGTTCAACTTCTGTAACAGTAGTTTTGATAATGGTAGTTGTAACTCTGTAGCTAATCGTGAATATACGCCTCCAAATGAACTTTCTAGCTCATGTGCTTGCATCCTAATTTCTGCTGCTGTTACCCGTTCTGCGTCACGGGTTACTGCTGTATTAAGTAGGAAAGCTGCACCAATTCGTCGCTCTACTGCACTGAAACTTTCTCGTAAGAAGTTTTCGGCTTGGGTTACTTGTGCTGAGTGTGTATGTAAATCCTCTTCTCGACCGTGTACGTAAGACCCTGATGGTGCCTCGGTTATCTCTCGTACATCTGTCATACCTGTAGGGTCTACTAGCGTCTTAATATCCGTGACTACAGTTGTGAAGTCTAATATTGCTTCTGCTAGTGTTGATAAAGTATGGAAGTCTCCAGAATAGTTTTCTACTAAACCAGTTCCGTAGTCCTTACCTCTACATAGGTTCCAAGTTAATGGTATCCACGGTAGTTTATCTTTGGCGTACACACCTACTCGTTTATGACAATAACAGATATCTTCTAACTCTTGCCATACCATGTAACGAGATTTACCAACTCTACAGATTGCTGTATATATTGATACCTCATCGTTCTCGTGATATCCCTCTGCTGTAGCTAAGGCTGCTAAGTCGTCGGATAAACCTGATACTGACTTTGTTTCACGTATGATGACTTTGAGTAATTGACCACGGAGGTCACGCTTGATTGTGTAATCTCGTAACGAGTACACTTGCATTGGCTCACCGTCTGGTACAAACAACAAACTATTACCTGTAATAATTAATTGTTGAGCCATATCATTCATTGCTACACGGGCGTTAATTTTCTCTAACTCCTTCATAGCATCACGTTCGGTCTGAGCAAGTGCTGCTTCTACCTGAGCTTCCGATAATCCAGTTGATATTACTGCTGCACGTTGTTCTTTTGATAACTGCATACGGAAGAATGGTTTCGATGGTTGGAATAAAGCCATTATAATTTTGTTGGCTAAATTCGTTACTGCTTGCGCTCCCACAGATTGGAAGTCGTTTTGCATTTCATCGTATTCCATTAACGGATCGTCTGGGAATATATTCGGTAGAGTCCACCCTGCGTATCGTTCACAGCTTGTTAATGTTTCCTCACGTTTGTAGTCTCCACCCTGAAATTCACCTTTTAGTAGGAATTCCGAGTTTAAGTATTTTGCTTTTAATGCGTCTAGCTTCATTTTGACTCCTAGATACTTAGATTAGATGATACGTTTTCATCTTCATCTAATTCATCGTCTACTTCCAGACTAATCTCACCTAGTTGACCAAGCCCTTGTCCTTCTGTCTCAGCAAATACTTCTGCCTTACGAGCTTGTTTCTGATTCTCCGCTTGGTCTTTCTTAGCTTTCTTAGCGGCCTTCTTTTGCTGCTCTGCGGAATAAATCGCACTTCCAGCAGTAACAGCCGTTATTACAGCGGTTGCTGCCCACATCTATCTTCTCCATATTCTAAGTAGTCCAAGAAGTCTTCGTATGTTTCCGATGTTAATGATACAAACAAACCTTGTTCGTCGGTTTCTGTTGAATGATGAACACCTGTCCATACTGTCTCCTCTAATGCTATTACTATACGATGTGTCCCTTTTGGTGATGTAAACGTGGCTGGCGCTCTAACTTCTCGCCAACCATTTGTGTCTACTATCTCTACTACCCCTTTCGAGATCACATTTATAGAACCCGTTTTATGAACTCTACTAACAACTATTGTACCTTTTGGTAATAGTAGTTCTCTACCATACACACCTTCTTCAAAATGGTGTGTTACATTTGTTGTTTGTAGTAGTTCAGTTGCGTCTACACAGCCTTCCATTTGCTTCATAGCTACTTTAACTTTTTCAAGTTGTGCTGCGAACTGTGGTGCTGGTAAGCCACCTAATTTAACAATATTCATAGTTTGGTCTTATTAGCGCCTCTTTTAACCAAAGAAGTACTGAGCCTGTTCTATGTCTGTGATGTTGTATGCGCCTCTTTCTGGTAGCGTGTCAATATCTACATCCATCTGTTCAGCCCATTCTTTCATTGGATCGTGGTTTTTATACAGCAACAAGAATGATCTACGTATAGCCTTGAATAGCTGCTCTGTGTTTCCTGCATGGGTTCCAAAATCATCATGGATCATTGCATAGCTGTCTAAGTCCGTACTATTTACAGTCATAATCATGTGTGTACTATCGATGCTATGTACGAAATTTGGTGCAATACCATTCCTTTGGGTTGTCCGGTTAGGTTCTCCTGTCCTATCAAAATCACGTAACCATATCTGTACGTTACCGTCTAAATGTGTTCGGACTCGGGTAGGATCAACCTTCTTATAGTATTGATACACTGGGAAACCTAGTGGTGTGAGCCAATTAGCATAACCTTTACCTGCGTTCTTCTGTAACCAATCCATGCCAGTACGTGCTGCTATTACTACCTCACTAATTGATGACCATAATATAGGTGTCAAGAACTTAGCAAAATCCCACTGGTGAGACTCGTCTAGTTCAAACTTACTCCAATTATCCATCACGTATTCCATGATGTAATTACGGGCAGACGATTGTGTTGCACCATAAGGTAATGTCATTACTGGACGTTTAGCACACTTCCGTGTTATCCCTACCTGTAACCATTTCTTTGCTCTAGGATCATCTATGGATTGTAGTTTACTCGTTGTAAGGTCTGCTACTTGTTGATAGATATCTTCTGGTTTATTGCATGGTGAGAGGTTAGTGGCTGCTGCTCCTACTTCGTCTCTTAACATAGCTGAGAAATGTTGTAGTCCATTACAGCTCCCATCTAATCCTACTGGTAGTTGTCCCGTTGCATTGGTGTTTCTACCATAATCGCATCTAGCCCACTCGAAACAGAATGCTAAGAATTGATATGGTTTGTCAGCACTACCCCAGAATTTACGGTATTCTATCGGGTCTGAAACTACTTGTTTAATGTAGCCTTCATGGTCTTTAACCCATATCAAACGATCCTTGTATGATAGCTTGTCTTCTCCGAAGGTATTCGCTCCTTGGATAGCTAACCATTTTACACCCCTCGTACCAAGTACAACCTTCTTCGCAAACCGGAGTAGTCCTTTTGCTGGATCAGCACCTTGTGGTGATAGTCCTGACGTTGCACAGTACACTCGTCCTCTAAAGTCACAGGTGTAAACGAAGTACAACTTCTCCCACTCTCTGAACTCTTTAGCTAACTTATGTCCTTGCATGAACGCTAGTACTTGACCCTTGCGTTGCTGTTCCTTACCATAGCAGTTTTTAGCGATAATCTTCCATGCCCTAACTTCTTCCTTTTGAGGATCTGTTAGGTCTTCGCGCTCAATGTCTTTTAAATGCTCTGGGAAATCAGGTGGTGTGATCTTAACATTTGATGGCATACCTATGCCTAACCCACGCTGATATATCTCTTCTTGAACTTTTAACACATCGTCGTTAATCTGCCACGCTGTACGTTGCATCTTATTAATAGCTCTGATATGGTGTTCTGGTTCATGGTTACTAACGAAGTCTCTATGCGCCTTACCTTTAGTCTTAACGAATTTCAACCGTAGGTGTGGTGTGTGATAGCCACCATCTGTCAAGGAAGTCCAGGGTCTTGGAGGTACTTTAAGTGGTAGGTACATAGGGTAAAGTAACCCTCGCTCCTTCTCAAACTCTGCTGCCCAATCATCGAATTGTACAGTTGTATCTAGCTTATGTGTAGTCTTACCACGGGAGTATTCTAGGTACATAAAGACTACATCACCAAATACATTCAATATAGAACGTAGTACTCTCGTTCCTATTTGTACCTTCTGAGTTGGCGTCCAGTCGTTCCAATCAATTTCGAATTCACTAAACTTCTTCATCATAACTTTGTGTCTATGCACGTAGTCAGTGACGTTTTGCTCAACGAAAGATTTCCTAACAGTATCATAGTACGCTGGATTAACTGCTTCAAACATTTGGCACTTTAAGTCTGCCTCTATGCGTGACGCAATATCTAACGTAATCTTTAGAACTGTATTCTTCTCTCTAACTTGAATAGCTTTCAGTACTGCTTTTAAGCCTATGTACGAAATCTTCAAGTAATCATCTTGTGCTACCATACGAATAATCGAATCGTAGTTTGCTGCCTTACCACGGGAACCTTGTTTAACGAGGTCTTTCAAGTAGTCGGCTGAGTCTTCTAATCTGTCTTTAATTATGTAAGACATTACATCTGTTGTGTCTCCTTGGCCGTTCTCTCTCAGCCTGTCTTGGTTAGCATAGTACCTTTCTGTACCACGCCGTTGACACTCTCTCTCCCAAGCAACTTGATGACCTAAATGCATGTTATTCTACCCCTGTATATCCTTCGTCCAATTGTTTCTTAGGACTCCAAGATTCGTAATGAAGTTCTGTGTCTTTATTGTATATTACTAAATACCCATCATCTTTAGGGTCTTCATCCTTTGGTATATCCCACCCTTTATATGTATTGTAGTCACCACGGGTCATTGGTCGAGCGTGTATGATCTTATGGGATTTGTATTTTACTAACTTAGA
>TARA_R110000822_G_scaffold13329_7_pt1 | contig 16778 bp, 31 predicted proteins | sample TARA_R110000822 | Tara Oceans TARA_R110000822 (sample SAMEA4397666) | marine metagenome | biome: Polar Biome; feature: [SRF] surface water layer (ENVO:00010504); material: water (ENVO:00002006), including particulate matter (ENVO:01000060) such as... | depth 5 m | reverse complement strand
GTATTCTTTTCTTCTGCTTCATAACGCTTTTCAATAGCATTTGGAATAACATTACACTTAGAATACGGAATTTTGAAGTAAGCAATGTACTGATCACGTTGCCAAGCTGATACGAAAACAAGCTGATCAAAAATTTTCCAGCCGCCATCCATCAATACTGCGTTCTCTGGATCTTCAGCCAAATCGTGGCAGTACATGATATTCTTTACATCACTTGGGATTTCCCTTGGGCGGGAAAAGTGGATTGCAAAACCTTCTAGTAATTCTTTACTGACATTATCTAATAGACGCTGGCGCATCATTTCAGTGCCACCGTTAGAATTTTTAGATAGATCGGTTTCTACAACCTCACCCTTGTATATCATACTCATTTAACTATTGCTCCATCCCAAAATCTTTCAATGAATCCCAACGAAATGAGCGCCAGCCTTCAGCTTTAACGTCATATACCGCGTGGACATCTGGATTTGGTTTTTTGGTTTTTGTTTCGACAGGTTCTTCAGCTCCTACTGCTTGCGCAGGTTTTGCAGGAAGAAGATCTTCTTTAGTAGTGCAGGACATAACACGCTCGTCGCCATTTACTTTCGTAAACGTAACAGTACAAACGCCTTCTTGTAGTGCTTTTTTAATTTCTTCTTGATTCATCATAGTATAGCTCCTAATTCACATTAATATTTATATTGTTTTCAAATATAAGACAAGATGTCTTCCAACGCTTCTTCAAACTCTGCAACACTTCCGTTGTTATGGACTCTATATGTGCTTACATTAAACTTATGCGGTAGCACATACTTATTTTCTATTTTAGTCTCACTTCCAAGTGCGTATTCTTGCACAACGTTTCCATCAAAATACCTACGAGAGTCTGATGAAAAATCACATCCGTCACGTGTAAGTTGTACTAAGATGAAGTTATCGTTACCGACTTTCTCAACTACTGGGATTAACTCATCTATAAAGCCACCATCTGAAATACAGTAGTCTATTTCAAAATCGATCTCGCTTGCTACTAATTTACCGAAGTAATCTAATCCCATACGAGGTTTGATCTTTTCTTCTGAAACATAAATCATAGCTTCACGACGAGACATGTTGCCAAGCTCTGAGGTCTTTACTTCTTTCTGAGAACGGTCATTGTAACCATCCATAAACCATTTCTCTTCTACATTGAAGTACTTGATTGTTTCTTTAAACAACTGATACTTAAATGATAGATGTTTGAAACCGTATTTTTTACAATAATCAGCTGCGTGATCTTTGCCTGATCCCGGCGGCCCATTAAATAAAATTATCATAAATTACATTGCCTCAAATTTATCGTTAATAATCGCGGCTAACTCAGTTGAGAACGCGTTTTTCCATTCTCTGTTAGTAATACCGACCATGATAAACTCACGATCTTGCGAATTAAGATATGGCATTGCTTCTGCCATTGAGATAGATCCAGACTCATATAGCGCAAGATCTTCAGGGTTGACTGAAATGATACGTGTGCGGGTTTTTCCGGTAAGAACACTTTTGCGAGTTACATTCATTAGGTTATTCTCCAAGTTTCTATTTAATTTATATAACCATTATAATCTATTCTAGAGTAGGTGTCAACCTTTATTTTCACTTTCTTTCATATCAATATCCATACCTATGAGACTCTTGGCATGATTCCTGTGGATCTTGCATTGTATAATTCCGTTGTAGTAATCATCCCTAAGAAGAACATCGTTTACAAACTGATACTTAGCTTCTAAATATCCAAGTTGTCCTTTTGAAGTACACAGATATAATATTTCTCGATGGAAGTTATCTACACCCTTTTCCTCGATCATCAACTTAACAGTTTCGGAAGAACCGTAATATTTCTTCCAATCGGTTTCTTTAATTACGGATCTTCTTCTTGTCTTACCTTTGAGCGGTGGTAGCTTTCGTACTGAAGTAAGTAGCTTTTTGCCAACGTATTTCATACCATTAGATTTATCTGTAATCAAATAAACAAAACCAACCCAATCTTCAATCATCTCAGAAGTGAATTCTTCACCTTTATAAAGCCACATTTAATACCCCAACATTGTAATAGTAAGGGTATTTATGGTATGTAGCTTAGTATCCGCCGCTCTTAAACCAGCCTTTGCCTTTCAAAGCAAAACCGCCAGAGGCTGTAATAATTTTCTTTAGTTTCTCATTATTACAAGATGGACAAAGCTTTAACGGTTCATCACTCATTTTCTGTATTTTTTCAAATTGGTGATTACATTCATCACACTTGTATGCATATGTTGGCATAGGTCTCCTTACTCTAGAATATCTACAATGTTATGAGCTAAAGCTGCAAACCATTCTGCGCCGTGCCCTCGAGTAGTTTCTGCTGCAGTACCAAGCCGAATTCCGCTTGTTTCAACGAATGTTCGAGGATCGTTAGGAACACCGTTTTTATTAACAGTAATTCCATGTTCTTCAAGCAAATCGGCAGCTGCACGACCAGACAATTCTTTCTTACTCAAATCCATTAAGATAATGTGTGAATCAGTACCACCTGTTTGAACTGGGAAGCCACGCTCTTCGAAAACCTCACACATTGCTTTAGCATTAATAACTACTTGCGTAGCATATTCTTTGAATTCTGGTGTATTTGCTTCAATGAATGCTTGTGCTTTTGCAGCAATGATGTTCATCAAGGGACCACCCTGCGTACCTGGGAATATGGCGCTATTAATCTTGCGTGTGTATGATTCATCATTCCACAGAATAAAGCCGCCTCGGGGGCCTCTGAGTGTCTTGTGTGTCGTGCTGGTTACAACATCTGCATAGTCACAAGGATTATCATATGCTCCACCAACTACCAAACCCGAGTAGTGAGCCATGTCTACTAGAAGTAATGCGCCAACTGCGTCTGCAATTTCACGGAACTTTTTCCAATCAATCTGACGAGGATAAGCACTAGCACCAGCAACTATCATTTTTGGTTGGCTATAATGAGCCGCAGCCATAATAGCGTCATAATCTAAAAAGCCATTTTCATCTACACCGTATGAATGCGATTCATAAATCTTACCAGAAATATTAACTGGTGCGCCGTGGGATAAGTGACCACCACTTGCTAAATCCATACCTAGAATACGATCACCAGGTTTCAAAAAAGCTTGATAAACCGCAGTGTTACAATTGGCTCCAGAATGAGGTTGTACGTTAGCAAAATTTACACCGTACATTTCTTTAAGCTGGTCAATTGCTAGTTGCTCAATATCATCCATGTTTTCACAACCGTTATAGTAACGCTTGCCTGGATAACCTTCTGCATACTTGTTAGTAAATACACTACCAGCTAAATCCATTACAGCACGACTTGCAAAATTTTCACTTGCAATAAGCTCTAGAGTTAATTCTTGCCGCAGAGTTTCTTTTTTAAGAATATTTTTAATTCTGTTATCCACAATATTTTCCTTATTAGTCTTCACGTTTTCCGGTACCCCAGTCAATAACTACTGGGAAGCGTGGTATGCCATCGGGTGTTGGTGCAAAGTAGCGTAATGTGCACCATGTAGGTGTTTCTTTACTCTCAAAAAGAGCGCTTAATACTGCTTGGTTGCCTCGTACTCCAGCACCAAACTCTTGTCCGTTTTCAGTCTGTAGAGCAAATCGTTTAATATGACCTGCCCAATTGCCTTTTCCTTCTTCAACACGAAGAACATCATATTCAGCGGTGAGAAATTCTTTTCTTTTAATAAGGAATTTAGAACGTTTGTTCTGTTGGTAAACATCATCTTTACGAATCATCTGACCTTCAAAACCATCTTCAAGGTATGCACCATAAAGATTATCCATTTCTTCTTGACTGTTAATACGCTTAGTTTTTACAACATTAATAGATTCGCCAAATATTGTCTGAGTAGCAAGATTCGTATAGCGAGTACCAAACACTGTTGCATCAGAGCAAATCATATCGTATACGTGATATTCTACTAGTGTGCTTGACTCTTCAAGATCTGCAGGAGTTGGTTTACTCTTGCGTACTAGCGATGTGATCTTATTGAAGTTCTCGCGCAAATCGTGGTTGTATAGCTCACCATCTAAGACAGCATCTGGATATTTTTCAAAGAATTCAATTAGATCTTTAGCAACGTGTGGCACACTTACAAGTTCTTTACCAGCTCGAGTCCATAGACCGTTAGCTCGTGCAACACAACGAATGCCATCTAGCTTTGGCTGAGAAAAGTAGATATTCTTTTCAAAATCATATTTTGCATCTTCGTGCTTAGAAGCGAGCATAGGCTTAATTTTATCAAACTTATCAATATCAGTTTTTAGCCTAAAGTAACCACGCTCAGCTTTTTTATTGAAGTCAGCCATCATCTCTGCAATAGCCTGATCTTCTAAGGATGTTTCATTAGCTTTGCCGATATTCTTTTGCTCAACAACCTTCCAACCAGACTCAACCTGTTTGCCATCTTCCAAACCACTAATAGCACGCCAAAAATAACTAGCACTGCTAACAGCAACTTCAGCACGCCAAGTACGCACACCACCTTTAGAGTCGCGTTTATACAGCGGACTTGTTCCTGCAACAATGTCCATAATCAATTCACTCATTTGTTTTTCCTTTAATCATAATTTAGCTACTCATTCTTGATATTTCTTCTGCTTGGTCGGTTCCTCGCATAACGGGAACTGCATTGGATTTGTGCATTGTTGCGATTCCGACAATGAGAGATCCTGTGTATTTTGTAGTTTCTCTTCTAGCGCAAGACTCTGGTATGACGTCCGACGTCTTGAGGCTTGGATATTTCTTTGAGTCGCAGACATACGATTTTGGCGCTTCATATTCTTTAAATTCCTTTTTTACCTTTGGTTTTTTGCCGGTTATGTATCCAACATAATCTTGTAATGTTTCAAACTGAAACCGATGCATATTGTTACGACGCAAATCCTTATTGTGCCGCCGCCACTCTAATTCAACCTTGGCCATATCTAACTTCTTAGGTTTTGACTTAGAATTACCGTGTACTTGTACACCATGTATCATATGCATAGACATAATATATAACCTCACCTTTTCATCTTATGTAACCATTATAACAAACATCTATGCAGATGTCAACCACTTTTTTACAATGTTTCGCCAGTGCCGTTATAGCCCGTTTCTTCAACATACCTGGTAAACTCGTTATAGCCACCGATGTAATCTTTTCCGATAAAAATTTGTGGAACAGATTTTACTTTAACAGGAGCTCTATCCATTAACTCGAATAAAGTATCCTTGCTGATACCAACATCTTTGTACTCGTAATTGAATTTACGCTGGTCTGCAAATGCTTTAGCTTTCGTACAAAAACCGCAACTAGCTTTTCCGTAAATTGTGATCATTGTATCTCTCCATCTGAATTTGTAACATTATATGCGCCAACAGGAAGTTTAAACGCAGCTTGTAAAGCCAGCATCATGCCGGGTGATACTGCTATATAGTTGTGTCCGTCAATGTTATTTTCCCATTGTCGTATATACACTATATCGTCATACATAATAACCTGCAAATCTTCAAAATTAGCTTTCGGATCTAAAATTGTTATTGCTGTTTCGTCCCAGTCCATTTCTATTGTAAACATTATATCTGTCCTAGATTTGTTACGTTCATTAATCCCAAAGGCCTTCGTAGTATTTGCCAAATAACCTAAAGCCATTATTCATTCGGGCCTGCTGAGCTTTCTGACCTTCCATATCCCACTTGTTGTAATAAAAGTCTGACTGCCAACTATCACGGCATTTCTGTTCAAATGTCCAAATGATTTCTGCCATAACCCAGTCCCAACGATTGTGTACGTTATCATCTGAGCCCCATTCATTCTTTACATTAGTACTATGCAATTCTTCAGGTACATCTATATTATCTACTAAAGGTGAGCCGTGTTTAGTTGCTTGTAGTTGCTTTAACATTGGCAAAATAATTTGCGCGAGAGTAGCATCCATGCTCCAAGTATCGTGTTTATCAATTCTGATACTTACTTTCTGAACACGTCTATCGAACCACAACCAGTTAAATATGTCATAGAAAGATTGTATCATATCTTCAAACGCTTCAATTACGTGGTCCATGTGATCAATGTTCTCTAGAGTAATACCGTCATATTTCTCTTTCATATAATTAGTATGCAAGTTGCATATTAATCTAGTAGGATATTTGCCAATGTTTACTTTCATGTGATTTCCTTAAGTTTTTCCCAAGTATCTTCCCATCCTCTAACTTGATGAGAAAATCCCAATTGCCTTTTGCGCAACGCATCTGCTAAAGGTTTATCATTGCCACCTTCAAACATTGCATCGCCGTAAAAATGTATTGCGTCAGTTTCTTCAAAATCTTTTAGTATTTGACTTTTGTCAAATCCACGAGGAGCAATATCAATTCCAGTATCGCCGCCTACAGTTGCTTGCAGGCTTGGAAATAATACATTAAACTCTGTAGCAATATTGTAACGTTCACTGATAGTACCTTCATATGTTACATAGGCAGCTCGTTGATCTTTATCGGCGTTGCGACCTACAATACTAAAATTGATCATGCCAGAACGATGCTCAAAATGCAATCCTGTGCGAATGTTAAAATCACTTTCAGTTAGCTTAACAGATAACCATTCATGCGCGTTTTCTGGCAATATCCACTTATTTGAACTTATTTGAACTTCACCCACCCAAACCTCATTACCAGAACACTGATATGCGCTTTTGCATAGGTTATAAGTATCTTCGCCAATTTGCTCGACGGTCTTTTCTTTGTCACTGCCGGTAACAAGGTAAACGTCGTTCTTCATACAGAAACTATTAAACCAAGCCTTGAATCCCAGATCAATCTGGCCTCGGCTTGGTGTAAGAGTTCCATCTACATCAAATATGAATTTTGTCATCCGTCTACCTTTATACACTCAACATAACCGCCGATCGAATCTAAATAATATTCAAAATTCTCGAACGAATTTTTATCTTGCTCGCAAGCTACCCGCGATTCGTAAATACCAATACTCGTGTAATGAGCGTACTCAGGTAGATCTTCTAAAGGAAAGGTAATCACAAAAAGTGCCCACATGTATTCCATCATTTTGATTCCGCCTGTTTAAATTGTGCAGAATATTTTTCAACCTTTTCAAGCAATACTTCGTGACGTGCAGCCTTTTCAACTAATGCTTCAAACCTATCTGCAATTAAATACAACCGGCTGTTTGCGTCAGACCAATTCCTTAATTGTTCTATCATTGCGTTATCACTCTTAGTGATTTCTGTTGTATTGAAGCGGTCATGGCTGCCACTCATATAGTCACCAGCTGTTGTAAATTTTAGATCACTCATTGTATACTACCTCTTTGATGTTCTGCTACACGCTTACGTAAGTCATATCTTTTTGACGTTCTGCTACACGCTTACGTAAGTCAGAAGATGAAAAGCGATGTTCACGTTTATTGAAATACAGCAAGATACCACGCTTTTTACAAATATCTTTTCCTGTAAAATCCTTTTCTTTATACTCCTCTCCTAATATTCTAACATCAATATGATACATTGTCAATATATCTTCAACATCTTTTTCACTAGAATAGGGAATAATTTCGTCCACATAACGAATACCTTTTAATTGAGTATATCGTTCTACAACTGTTTGAACTGGTGCATGCTTATCCGGTCGGTCTTCAGAAGGATCCATTTGCAAGCCACATATCAAATAGTCACACTGTTCTTTAGCTTCTCTAAGCATCTGTACGTGACCAGCATGCAACAAATCAAATGTACTAAAAGTTATACCATATTTCATTTTGTTCTAATCCTATCATTATATTCAATTGCTTCTTTTAAAATACTAAAATCGTAACCAAGCACTTTAGCAGATGCTACCAATGCAGAAGTATCTTTTGGAAAGCAATGACCGCCAAAGCCACGCTCTTCAGTTACATATGTATGACCATCGCCAATACGATCATCCATACTAACATAGTGTGATACTGATGTATGTTCTACACCGGCTTTTTCACAAAGGTCATATGCTTGATTAAAGAATGCAACCTTAAGTGCTAAAAAGCTGTTACGAATGTATTTAGCTAAAATTAACTCTTCAGCTTCTGCAATATCAAATCTTACAAGAGGTAATACTGTTCCGAGTAGGTTTATCCAGAAAGATTCATCTCCGCCACCAATTTGTATTTTATCTTGATTTTTGAAATCATCTTGAGCACGAGCTGCGCGTAAGTATTCAGGTGAAAATGATATTGTCTTTTCGGGCCACCGAGTTTTAATTTCTCGCCATCCCTCAAGACTGATAGTAGATTTGATTAGTATAGGAGTGGAAGAAGCAATCTGCTTAATGCAATCGTAAACATTAGACATATCACAACTACCATCTTTGCCCACTGGAGTAGACACAGCAATGATTGCCGCATCGGGGCGATTCACATTATCAAAGCCCTTAGCTATATCACGAATATAAACAACGTGTTTACTTTTGAGAGCATGCGCATGTGCTTTGCCTACAAAACCATGCCCGTATATCATTACTCTCATTTGTCTGCCAACCGTATCATTACTGGCAACAGAACATGCTTATATTTCTCTAAGAACTCTTCAGGTGTCATTGTCATAGCATATCCAACGACTGCCATAAGTTCATGAGTCCATAACCAATAACAAATCCAACTGTAAATCTAAACATCACGTACATCATAGAATGTTACTCCAATCTGTATCTTGTGGCATCAATTCTACATTATCACCGTGAATTTCTTTAAGATTGTCATAAACAGCCGAGGTATAGAGTATCATTCCGTAAGACTCTTTATTGCAAACGTAGCACGAACCACTAGAACCAAAGAAACGATAGTCTTGCTCATCTTCATTTACACTTGTAATACCGCTATTCATTCGCCAAGAATCACTGTCAAGATACCCACCAGACCAACTGCCAAGAACTCGGTAATGCGGGTCATCGCCTTTAAATTTTACAACGACCCATTTGTATGGACTATACTCAGACATTTTTTTCTTCCCACTTATGGATGTATTCCATTTTTTGTTCAACTGACCATGTTTTCAAGTAATCATTATCTTTATCAAAGAGATTTAGAACACGTTCTTCATCAAGAACAAATGAATCTATAATAGATTCACCTAACCAGTGTTGAGAGAATTCTTTTACTTGTTCCATAGAAACAGAGTCTTCAGCCCACTCTATTTGTTTTGCAGTATCATTAGTGATATCTATTTCCAAGTTACTCTTTTGTAGCTTACTTACGGGAATCGCATATCGTTGTCTGAATTGACTAACAGTCGTAACTACTACAAATCGTTCATCTTTATTCTGCATTTACAAATTCTCCGTTAACAATTTTAAATATACCATCAAGGCCAGTAGAGCGAATATACTGGCGACCGCCATCAATCATTTTGTCTTCAATAAAGATACAATCATGATGTGAAGAAGAATAATACCAGTTATTGTCACTATCCTTAATCATCCCAAATTCAAAATCCTCTACCATATCCGCATTTGTAATCAAAAGATGACACTCGATTGGGTCGTAAAACAAACCGAAATAGCGATTGCCAAACTCTGGATGGGGTGAGTCTCTATAGAAAATATCTGTAGGAACATCACTACGCGACAGATCAGTAGTACATACGTACTTGATTGGAACACCGTCTTTCTTTTCGTATATTTCAATTACTCTATCTTTGTCTAGTAATGTTGGATGCTTGATATCCATTAATATATCACCTTTCTGTTTTCTATTAATTTATAATCATTATATCATGAAAATAAGACGGTGTCAACCTTTATTCTTCTTCGGTTTCTTCTTTTTCTAATTTAGCTTGGGCTTTTTCCATAGCTTTTACTTTCTTTCTCAGACGCTTAACAACTTCATCACCGTCCATCCAGATATCTTTGCTGTTTAGAATAGATGTAATTTCTTTTTCAGTTAAGAAATCTGAATATACATCTCGTAGAAGCTTTTCAGACCAGTCTTTTTCATGTGCTAGACGATCATACATTTCACCGCCTTTACCCACTACACCACTCGAATAGTTGTGGAACATAAACATCGAGTGAGGTGATACTTCAAACTGATGGCCTTGCAAGAAGATTAGAGTAGCAGCACTCATACAAGCACCTTCTACTGATACTGAAATAGTACCTTCACTCTCGTTTAATACTCGCATAAATTGGATAGCCGTGAAAAGATCACCGCCTGGTGAATTAATATAGAATTTTAAAATATCGTTTTGATTTGCACTACGAATAGTATCAAACCATTCGATATAATCTTCAGATGATTCAATCTCTCCGCTTAAATAAAACTCGTGAATGTTTACTGCTTGCTTTGTAATAATCCTATGGTTTTGACTTACTGGTGGTTTAAACATATCCATAATATCTATCTGCTTAGATTTAGTCACTTGATATTTCTCCTTGCGTTACCAGCTTGGTGCTGAGTAATCATTATGTTTTTTATATGTCGCGTGGCCGTCTAAGCCATGCGCTGGGCAAACCGTGATGTATTCAGGTAAACCCATTTCGTCTTTACTCCCACCTTCCCCGCAGATAAAGAAAACATCTGCAAATTTCTCAGGACTAACATGAACAAATATCTTTTTTAGTAATTCGAATTGCTTGAATTCTTTTTCAGTAATTTCTATCATAAATTACTCTCCCTTAATGATGAACACTTTTAACGTTTTACCATCATCTTGGTAACTTAGTTCAAGTACTTCGTTTTCTTTCAAGTACTTTACGTACGCTCTGCCTGTTTCGTCTATAACTTCAAAACGATTAATTTCTTTATTATCGATTTCTACCATTAAACATTCTCTGCACTAATTCCCATTTTGTCCGCGAATAAAAATACTAAGCGCTCGGGGCCAAAATCGAATGAATGAGTTTTTTCAGTCTCACCATCTTCAATATAGCACATGTCGTTGTCTACGTATAAAGTTGATGATTCGTCTTCGAGTAAATCCCAGAAAAGGTTTTCGTCTTTGCTCATAGCATGTTTTCCTTTATGTAAGTCGTTATTAAGTATTAATATATCATACAATTGTTGAGCTGTCAACATTTATTTGTAGAAAACTGTACTCATTCTAATTGGATTGTCGCCTTCAGCATAGGCCGCAACAGATGTAGTACAATCACCCATAAGACCTTTTAGTAAAGCGCGTTCTAAATCAGATTGACGATGAGTTAATTCGTGGTCAAGTTGTATTACTTGTTCTATTGTTCTGGCGTCTGACTTCCTGCACTGCAAAGCAATAGTGCCTTGGCCAACTGCAGGAATGATAGGCAATCTAGTATATGACCTTGCAATGCGAAGCGCTACCAAACCAGCTTCTGCTAGTACGATTGCGTCATACTCGCCAGCATCAAGCTTTGCTAAGCGACTATCAATGTTTCCTCTGATGGGTTTAATTTTTATCCCACGTCCAGAGTAAAGCTCTTCTAATTGCGAGATTCGCCTAGGACTACTTGTTCCTAATGTGCAACCGTCAAAAATATTTCCAATTAGCACGTCGTACGGCAAATTGCGTCTTAGTGTTGAAGTAATTTCTAGATCTGGATGCTCAAAGTCTCCTGGCATATCCTTCAAGCTATGTACTGCAACATCAATCTCGTTATTAAGTAAAGCTTTTTCTAACGCAGAACAAAACACACCTTTGCCACCGATCTCGTGTACAGGAACGTTAGGATTTAAATCACCTAATGTTTTAATAACAACTAATTCAGACGCGTATGGAAGTGCCATTCTTACACGATCAGCATATGCTAATGCTAAGTCACTACCTCGAACTCCGACTCGGATCATGCACACCTCACTGTTGGCGGAAGACTTGCCCACCTCACTGTTGGCGGAAGACTCAACACATGCTCCATAATATGCCAGACAAAATCACCATCAAAGCAGGTTCCAATGTAGGACATACCATCTTGCAATTCCCATCCAGTTCCCACGTACTCAAAGTCTCGTAATTCCAGCTCTGCTTGAGTATCTACCAACGCCCATATACAACAATCTGTTCCTTGCATATTACAGGAGACAATGGATGCACCTTTCGGCATTTCAATTTTGTCGTATTTTGTTACGTAGTATTTGTAAATTGCTTTCATTGGAATCTATTCCTTACGGTATCAATAAAATATGTAATATTACGAGTAGGAGTAGTCTTGTGAATGCCGTGGCCGAGCCCGCATATCCAACCAGTAGTATCAACTCCATCTAAACTATCGAGCCACTTATCTAATTCATAATGATATAGTTTATTTTCTAGTAACATATGCTGTTCATTGAAGTTACCTTGAACAAAACCATTCTTATGTGTCTGTAATGTTTTAGCTAAATCTTCAGTAGAATCAATACCGATGCCAGCAAAATTCATTTTCTTTACTTTCGGCAAAGAGCCTTTTGGTAAATCACGTGAATAATAACCAACGTTACCAATCAATGCAAGTTGCTCAAGCATTGGTAGATATGTATTTTCGTAATATGCTTTACTTATATTACTTAGACCACTATCGAAAATCATTACGACATCAGCACCCGCTGCTTTCTGTGCTCTAATACTTTTAACCATTAATGGAATAATAACTTCTGTAAGATATGTAGTCTTAAAATCATCGCTTACTTTATTACCACCAAGAGCATAATTCAATACACTCCAAGGGCCACCAACAAATCCAATTAGACTCTTATGATCTGGTAGTATATCTCGAGTAGTAGCCATAGCGGTTTGTTGAAAGGCCAGATGATCCATTGCCTTTTCAATATCAGTATGGTTTTGCCAATTATCTTCGTTAAGATGAAACTCAAACTTTGGAGCTGGATCAAACTTTAGAGGAATTCCTAGCCCTTCGACATGCCAAAGAATGTCACTAAACAATATAGCAGCATCAAAGTCAAAATCATTAATCGGTAGCATAGCAACTTTAGAAGCGATTTGTGGTAGTTTACACATCTGCTCAAAGTTGTATGATTCTTTTATTTCCATATACGAAGGCTGATAACGACCAGCTTGTCTCATCATCCAAATAGGAGGACACGACTGCTCTACTCGATTAACAGCATTCGTAAACTTAGTCGCGGTTTTTTCTACCATCTCTTATATCCTCTATATGTATTGGCGTGTAGTCAATTTGCTCCATGCATACACATCTATGTAATGGTGAAGGACTTGGGTTAGAATGAATATGGCCGTGCACGTTCAGCGGCGTTTTAGGAAAGTTTCTAAAGCGGCCTTCGTACATAGTAGTTTCATGCTGAGGGGTGTGTGTTAAAAGCATTCCAAACTCCGGAAACATTCTCCACATAGTAATCTTCTGAAACAGTTTGTGCTGAACCATAAACTTAATATCATCATGGTTACCGACAACAAGCCTCTTAGCACCGTGAAGACGCGCAAAGTTTTCAAGAAACTTTTCTTTCGGCCCCATAAACACGTCACCAAGATGGTACACGATATCGCCGGGTTTAACTGTCTTGTTCCAGTTTTCGATCAGTACCTCGTCATGCTCTTGAATATCATCAAAGTGAGCACCGCGTATTAGACTGCCGTCTTTCTCTTCAAACTTCAGAATGTTTTCATGCCCGAAGTGTGTATCACTTATCAGCCAAATATCTCTCATCATCTTTTCCCGTATTCTATAACATTCGCTACAATAATGTTCAGTTTTAGTATTGTGATCTGATCCGATCGCTTTTACTTCTTCATATTACTCCCAACGGTAGTAAACGTGTGCACCAATACGACCAACCATGCGCAAAGAAGATGCCCAGAATGGATCCACGTAGGTTGCGTGATAGTGTGTTGCACCTTCAGAAATACCTCGATATTCTTTAAACTCGATCATATTATATGCTATGGTCTGAGCTTCAAACCAACGGTCCAAATCTGCAGGTACATCTGGCTTTCCATCGCAGTACCAAGAAAATTGGCAATCTTTTCGGCCTGGCTTAAACCCGTCGTGCACTACATCGCAGACCGTATCAGGGTAACGACGGTCTGCTACACGATTCAAAACTACGTCTGCAACACCAGCTTTATCTGCTAAATTACTACTACGAGCTTCATAATAAACATTAAGAGCTAAGCATCGAGCCTCCTCTTCATTTGCTTGCACAAATTGCACAGTTTCCATAGCTTGATTTGCGTAAAGTGGAGTGAACACGGTGCCAACAACCACGACACCGGTTAAGATAGTACTAAGAGCATTAATCAACATGTATCTTCCTCATTTCTTATAATAGTATTATAATCCATTTAAGAAGTGCTGTCAACTACTTTTTAGGTTATTCAGTAAGTTTTTTAGACGCCAAACTGTAGTTTTTGTTGCTACATCTTCTGACCAGTAACTTTCGTTTTCAGTTAAGTCAGAAAGCATCTCAAGGAGCATCATGCGGTCAGCCCTCAGAGAATCATTCTCTCTGAGGACATAAGCTTTCTCTTTCTTATGATAATCGATTTCTAGCTGAAGAGCTTCAACTGTTCTTTCGTTTACTTTTAGCTTTGCCATTTTTCACACCATATTTTTCTAAGAATGCGTAATCGCTAACGTATGCTCTCTCAATGAAGTCAATTTGTTCTTCAGAAAAATCTTCAGCAGTAATGTCTTTATTAGTTACATTATGCATTTGATCTATACCAAAGTACTTATTAACATCTTCACGACGTACAACTTCTATATCCTCAAAGCTTGCAATGTCAACAAACCGGCATTGTGGGTGGAAGTGGTGGACCTGATGTCCAGACGTAATCTTATTAAGATTAGCAAAAAACAAATCAATCTTTTCTTGCTTTGTGAGCTGAGTTATATCTTTGCCAAAGGTACTAAAGATGTCTTTACCGTAGTCAGAGTAGCGTTGCTTATCAGTAAGGTACACATTAATCAACGAAACGAATCGATCGATTGGATCTGTAAATATCATGATAGGCTTTTTCTTTTCTTCAACGAAACGGTTATACAATCTAGTATCACGCATTACTTGAATACGCGATGGAAAGCTTTCTTTAATGGTTACAGAACAACTACGTGGAACTTCAAACCAAAGCTTCTGGTGATTATTTTCTAGGTCATATAACAAAGGCCATTCTAATTTTTGGCACCAATAACAATTGCAATCATTAAACACGTGATTTGAATCAAGCTTAACTTCTGGTAATAAGAACTCTTTAACAAGCGGTGATTCAAAAACAAGAGAAGGAAGACTATCATGTGGATATCTTTTAAGAATATGATCTTCATTACTATCAGGAGCAATGTTACCTTCAACAGGTTCTGTAGTATCTACGAATTGCTTATAGTCTGCGTAACCGCCTTCAGTATGCCATTTAAAGCTATCAAAAGCATGAGCAAAAGATTCTGCTTTTGTTTGTCGTTGAGCATTACTACCCATCCATGCAAAATGCCAACCCATATCTTCTTGAACAATACCGTTTTGAGTTGGAAAGCGGATTGGTATATTAATGTTACCACAACGAATGTTACTAATTTTGCAATGCTGAATTTGTTCTTTGGTAGCAAGAAACATAGCTCGCTTCCAAATAACGGGCCGTCCATCTTTATGATGAATACGCAAATCAGCTCTGCCTTGAAGATATACTAATGGAACTTTAACAATGATATTAGGATGGTTGTGAGTTTGCTTTGCCAACCATTTAATATGTCTAGGATCAATGATTTCATCAGCATCACCGTAAATAAACACATCACGCTTTTCAAAATCTCGCAATGCCATCATCACGGCGTCTTTTTGCAAACGTTCACGAACACGAGCTAATAGCGAATCCTTGTTACTAGCGTTATTACCAGCATTCCTTCGATCGATATCTAAGATTTCTAGATCTTCGGTCTCAGGAATATCATGTTCAATATAGATAATCTTTTCTATAGGCAGACCAAGCTTGCGAGCCACCTCCGTGAACTTTCGTTCCACGGGATGACCAGCATGTGTCTTATTTGATTCAACAATAATGAATTTATCTACGTGGTCTTTTAACAGATTTACACGCAGATAAAGTAGTTCTTCTCCGTAGGGAGCAAACCAAGGAAAACAATCTACAACTTGCATATTAGCCTCTTCTTTCCAAAACAGTTAATCCATTATTATTTGTCTTATGCGTCCTGAACTTCCAATGAGGATTCGCAATTACAAAATCAATAATCGCTGGAAGTAATCCTTGACCAGCCATAGCTTTACGATCGGGATTTTTAGCCCAATCTGCTTGTTCATCACGTACACCATAAGTGTGTGTATCATGGAAAGCAAGATACTTACGGGCGGCATTACCGTGAAGCTTTAGTTCGTCACGTAATTGCTTTTGTGAATGCCAAGTATCAATAAAGATCATATCAGTTGGTTCAATAAGAATACTAAGAGTGTTACCCTTTTCATATTCTACATCTTTACCAACCTTACGAGCCATTTTAAATAGGTTCATAAGAGGATTATGAATTTCCAGATCGTATGCTCTGAGGGTCACAGGAGCCTTCAGAAAGGCTTTTGTACTAGAACCAAACCTACTACCAAACTCAGTAACATGTGTGCAGTCTAGGGCTAGTGTGAGCAAGTCATGCACGTGTTCATTAATATCAGACGGATTATTCAATTCGTCTTGGTATTCTTTTTCAATGATTCTTTCAAAATCTTTCATATTCATATGTCTAACCACCTTCTATTTTCTAATGTCCATTTAACTACTTCAGCAATACGTTGTTGTACAGCAGTTGGTTCCCATCCCATTTTCTTCATACGTTCACCGCTAAGTGCGTA
>TARA_R110000822_G_scaffold310544_1_pt1 | contig 16810 bp, 10 predicted proteins | sample TARA_R110000822 | Tara Oceans TARA_R110000822 (sample SAMEA4397666) | marine metagenome | biome: Polar Biome; feature: [SRF] surface water layer (ENVO:00010504); material: water (ENVO:00002006), including particulate matter (ENVO:01000060) such as... | depth 5 m | reverse complement strand
AGATTAAAATATTACTGTATTTAATATTTGGATATCTAGGAGTAGGTGTCGAGGTTTTCACAACCTTACTAATCTAAGGTTGTGAAAAATACCGAACGTTAAAAATTACTATCTTTGTAAAAAAGTTAAAATAAAATACAAATGAATAAAATAGTTAGAAAAATATCAGTAGGTAAGGACTACCCCAACGGTTGCATACACTACCAAGTGGGTAAGCCAATTATACTTTTAGATGTTAAGTACGTAATATCTGAAATACTTTTAGAGAAGGTAGAGGGAGAAAAGTTGGGATACAACATATACATCAGAAATGATGAAGGTAGTTTAGTTTGGAAGACTCTAATAGATATGCCAATACATATCGAGAATGATGTAACTTTTAAATAATGACTATTAATTACATAATAGTGGAAATTGATGAAGCTTATAACAATGAGGAAGATGGTATAGTAGTCAACTCCACGGTTGAGAGTGTTAAACATATAAACAGAATTGCCACAGTCTTAGAGGCACCTGATTTCACAATACTAAAAAAGGGAGACAAAGTGATTTGTCACCACAACATATTCAGAATTAGGAATGGTATTAAAGGTCAAAGAGTAAGAAGCAACTACAATTTAGAGGATAACGTATATTTTGTACCCTTTACTGAAGTTTTTATGTTTAAGCGGGAAGAGAACTGGGAAGCAATAAGACCTTATGTATTTATAAAACCAGCTTACTACAACGATAAAAAGGTTGATAATATTACCCTAGTTGGTAACAGCAACAACAGCCACAAAGGTAACAAGAAATTAAGGGGGTTTGTAAAATACCCAAACGATGATATAACCAAAAGTGGTGTAAAGGTAGGAGATGAGGTAGTATTCTCTTCTCACAGCCAGTATGAGTTTAATGTGGAAGGAGAAACCTTGTACAAGATGTCAACCAGAGATATTTTAGCGATAATATAATGTTAGGATTAAGTGAAGATATAAAATTAGCTCTAGACAGCGTTATTGAAGGTTTGGAATATAACTTCATTGCGACAGACCTTTTGAACCCAGAAAAGATGCAGATTATAATGAAATCAAAAGTTTCATCATTTAATGCTGCCAAAGATATTATTATCAAATGGTCTAGTTCACCAAACGCTCCATCTAAGAGCACTTTAATACATTACGTAACTAATGTAGTCAATGCAGGGGATAAAGCCTTAATAACGCTTAGGAGTGCCTTAAAAACTAAAATTGATTACACTGCCTTAGACGCTGATAAACACAGTCAAGCAATTATAGCGAAACAGTTCGTTCTAAACGCTGTGTTTGACTTAAGTAAATCTATTGCAGAGCTTAAAAATAAACTAGAAGATGGAGACTTAGACCTTTCTGACAAAGAGTTTAGGCTAGGATATCCTGAGAAGTTTGCTAAAAGCCCTACATACAAAATTAAAAACTATTTTAAAAAGTGGTACAACGAAGAAACGGACGGAGTAAACATTTGCCCAAGTTCTTCTAAAGGTGAGGAAATAGTGTTACAAGATTTACACATAACACTACCTCAAGAGCCAGAAAATAAAAGTGAAATAATGTTTCACGATTTAGATAAGGTAGATCAATACTGGAGGAGGCAACCAGCCCCAGAAAATATAACTCCTGATAACGTAGAGTTATTTGATGATTATATAAAAGAGGAGTACAAAAGACGTAGAGAAGGGTTTTGGTTTTATAACAATGGTGAAGCAGTCTTTCTAACCGGACACCACTACTTTGCGTTGCAATGGTGTGTGATGTTAGACAACGGGGGGTTTATGGATTTTAGGTACGCACAACTAAATATGTTTTACCACTTAGAAGCTTGTATAATTGATAAAAGGTGTTTAGGGCAACTATTTGTTAAGTCTAGACGTACCGGTTTTACTTACGCGGTTTTGTGTATTTTACTAAACCAGTCAACTACTACAGCAAATGCAAAGTATGGGATGACCTCTAAATCTGGAGATGACGTTCAAGAAGCTTTTGATAAGTTTTCTTATATGTTCTTGTCATTACCATTTTACTTTAGACCTGTTGTTAAAGGTAAAGAAGATTCTCCTAATGAGTTATTCTTTGCAAAACCTTCTAACAACTCTAAAGAGGCTAAAAAATTAAGAAATACAGGTATTAAGGATTACTTAAATACTGATATAGACCATAGACCAACAAAGAATGATTCTTATGATTCTGTTAAATTAGACGGATACTTAGGAGATGAAGCAGCGAAGTGGGTAAAACCACACGACTATATTAACCACCTAGGTCAAGTAGCACCTACGATGATGCCAAACGGTAAGGTAGTTGGTAAAGCTTTTATTGGTTCAACCATGGGAGCCAGAAACAAAGGTGGTGATCAGTACGTCGAGCTTATTGGAGGTTCTAAAGTAAAGGACAGGGATTTAATGACAAAGAAGACCTCTACAGGTTTGTATATGTATTTCCTATCTGCACAAGATAATATGGAAGAGTATACAGATAAGTATGGTAAGTGCCACAAAACTAAGCCGGATACTTTGATATACAATGTTTCTGGAGAGCCGATAACAAATGGCTCCATAGAGTATTTACTTGCTGTAGAAAAACAAAAGAAAAAGCAATCAGACAAAGCTCTTAATGAACAGTTGAGAACTTACCCTAGGACTTTAGAGCACGCTTTAAGGGACGAATCTAACAACTGCGTGTACAACTTAACAAAGCTTTATGCTCAGATAGATTATAACGACTCACAACCAACAGAGTCTCTTTATACGGTTGGTAATTTCAGATGGAAGAATAATGTAGTTGACGGAGATGTAGAATTCCACCCAGATGATGGAGGTAGGTTTAAGATAGCTTGGATGCCATCCAAAGTGGATGACACCGAACACTTGAGAAATAGAGTTAAGACACTAGGGGAAAAGTTTTATCCACTAAATTTAGAGTTGGTAAGGTTTGGAAATGACCCCTTTTCTCTAAAGTCTACACACGGTAAAGGGTCTAAAGGAGGTATGCACGGTAAAACTATAATCAATCCGGAGGGTGGAGCACCATCTAACAAGTTTGTTTTAGAGTACTTAGCAAGACCTGCAGATGAGACTGTCTTCTTTGAAGATGTTATAATGTGCTGCAGATTTTACGGTTCGCCAATATTAGTGGAATCTAACAGGATTGATTTACTCCGGCACATGAGAAACAGAGGTTACAGAGGTTTTGCTATGGATAGGTTGGATAGACCTAAAAATAAACTAAACCCTAACGAAAAGGAATACGGTGGTCAGGTAATGTCCGGTAAGGATATACTAGATTCACATATGAACTCTATAGGTCTTTGGATAGAAAACTATGTAGGCGTTTACTCAGACGAAGAAAAAATGGTCAGACCAATAGGTGAGATGGGGGATATGCCTTTTAATGAAACTTTAAAAGATTGGTTAGCTTTTGATCCAGATCACAGGACAGATTATGATGCAACTATATCATCTGGTTTATCTATAATGGCTTGCCACACTGAGAGATATAGAGGTAAAAAGGAAGTTCCTAAAAGGACTTACGTTAAGGGACTAATAAAGAAATACAACAACAAAGGGTCTGTAGGAAGACCTGTTAATTTATAGTTAAAAATATGCAAAACAAGAAAGAAGTAATATCTAAAAGGTCTTTTCCAGACTATTTAGCACCAGACGAGGTTAAAAAGACAGATGCCTACGGTCTAGAAATGGCGAGAGCTATAGAGTTTGAATGGTGGTTTAGATCAGAGGGTGGTCAATGCAATTTCCTTAACAAGAGAGACGAGTACCATAACCTTAGACTTTACGCTAGAGGTGAGCAAGATACTCAAGTATACAAAGATTTAATTACAGGTGGTGATAGTGATTCTTACACCAACTATGATTGGAGACCTTTGCAGATTATACCTAAGTTTGTAAAATTACTTTCTAACCAAATGACAGAAAGGTTATTTGAAGTTAAAGCAGAGGCTACAGACAAATTTTCTACAGACTTAAAAGAGGATTACAAAAAAAGGATGCAGAATTTGATGGATACCCTACCCATTATGAAAGAGGCTCAAAAGCAACTTGGTGTACAGGTGGTTCCCGAGGGTTTGGAAGACCTTCCAGATAATCAAGAAGAGTTAGACCTATTTATGAAATTAAAGTATAAACCTTCTATAGAAATAGCTGCAGAGGAAGCTTTAAAGTACACCCTAGACTTAAATGACTATGACGAAATTCAGTCTAGGATGATAGAGGATGTAGTAACAATAGGCGTGGGAGCTCTTAAACATAGAACTGACCCAACTAAGGGAATAGTCGTGGAGTGGGTAGACCCCGCTGACTGCGTATACTCTATACCTAAACATAGAAACTTTAAGGATTCACACTATTTTGGTGAAGTCGAAAAGATTACAATCAATGAACTTAAAAGAGTTTCAAACAATAAATTTAGTGACGAGGAGTTAACAGAAATTGCAAGCTCAACCACTGACTGGAATAAGTACCACAACGCAGGTAGCGAGAACCAAGCAGCCGGAGGAAGGCTAGACGGAATGATGGTAAATATTTTACACTTTACGTTTAAGTCAACTAAAACTCTATCTTATAAAAAGAAGTACAACAAAAATGGTGGTTTTAAGATGACCAAAAGGGAGAGTACTTTTGAAAAAGGTGAAAATGATAATAGTGGTTTTGATGTATCAAAAAAGGTAATCGATGTTTGGTATGAGGGGTCTTTAGTACTAGGTACCGAGCATATATTTAATTACAAGATGTGTGAAAATATGGTAAGACCAAAAGGTAACCTAAACAGGACTCTACCTTCTTATTTATTTTATGCACCCGATTTATACGAAAATAGGACTAAAAGTAAGGTAGGGGACGTAATACCTTATGTTGATCAGATGCAACAAATACACATAAAACTTCAGCAACTAATAGCTAAGGCTAGACCTAACGGGGTATTTATAGATGTAGATGGTTTGACTGAAGTTCCAATGGGGGACGGTAGTTTTTTATCACCTCTAGAAGTTATTAAGATTTATAACGAGACAGGTAACGTCCTTGGTACGTCTAAAGATGCCGCTGGAGAGTATAACCATGGTAAAGAACCTATTAAGGAATTAAAGAATGGGATTGTAGACGGTCTTGATAGGTTAATAATGGCGTACAACCACTACTTAACCCTATTTAGAGACGCAATAGGCGTACCTCAAGGTGCTGACGCATCTGCACCTCACCCAAAGATGGCTGTAGGTGTTCAAGAAAATCTAGCTAACAGCTCAAATATTGCAACTAGGCATATACTAGACTCTGTTTTAAACATCACTGAAAGGCTTGGAGAAGGTTTGAGTTTAAGGTTGACAGATATTTTCGAATACTCTGACCTCAAGGAGGTTTACATAAACGCCATTGGTAGAATAAATGTTGAAACTTTAAAGGCTTTAAAAAAATACCACTTACATGATTTAGGTATAATAATTGAATTAAAGCCGGATGCTCAGGAAAAAGAGTTTCTAGAAAATAACATACAAGTTGCTTTATCCAGAGAGTTAATAACTTTAGACGATGCTATAGACATTAGATCAATACACAACATAAAGTTGGCAAACGCTTTGATGAAAACTAGAAGAGTTCGAAGGGAAAAAGATAAAAAGGAACAAGAACTTAGAGTAATTGAAGCTAACAACGAAGGGCAACTAAAAAGCACACAAGCTGCAGCACAAAGCAAGCAACAAGAGATACAAGCTATGGCTCAATCTGCAATGTCTGAAATTAATGCCAAGACTCAAGGAAGGATTGCTGAAATAGAAGCTGAGAAAAAAGCCAAGTTGGAGTTAATGAAAGAGGAATTTAATTATAACATGACTTTAAAAGGTGCCGAAACTAATTTATCAAACACTCAAAAGAAGTATGATAATGATAGAAAAGATTCTAGACAACGGGAGAAAGACACAGCAACATCTAAAATACAAGAGCAGAAGCAGTTTAACAAACCTGCCTTAAATTTTGAGAGTGCAGAAGACTCAATCTCTGGTAGTATTGGTATGGAAGATATTAGGATAAGTTAAAAATCACCCATACGATATTTTTCTTATATTTGCAAATATAAATAGTTAAATTAAATTAAAAATAAAAAATATGAAAACAGGAGATTTCAAAAAGACTTCTACATTGTCTGACATTGATTTAAGTGGTATTCAAGACACTGGTTCTGAAGCATCTGAGGCAGACAACGAAGGGTCAAAATCAGGAGGTGTTTCTGAAGATATAGATGACACAGGAGATGATTTCATAGAAAATACTGGAGAAGAAGGTGTAGAAGAAGGTGTAGAAGAAGGAGTTGAAGAAGGGGTTGAAGTAAGTGAAACAGGAGAAAATCCTGATGAAGATAGTTCTCAAGCAGAGGACACAAACGTTGAAACAGGAGGATCAGATAACTCTAATAGTGATGCGTCTAAAATAAAGGCACCAGAGGAAGTTAGTGAGGAACTTATACTAAAGAGACTAAGCGAGAAGCTAGGAAGGGAAGTTAAAAGTTTTGATGAATTAACTGAATCTAAAAATCCTTTAGACAAAGACCCATACTTAAAAGGATTAGCTGATTGGAGGGAAAAGACAGGAAGACCAATAGAGGATTGGATCAAGTTCCAAAAAGACTACACTAAGGTTTCGGATGATCAAATTGCAAGAGAGTTTCTGCAAATAGAGTATCCAGAATTAACACCTGAAGAAGTAGAGTTAGAACTTGATACTAAATTCATATCATCAGAAGATGATCTGGATAACGAAGCAGCTCTTAAGAAGCTAGAACTTAAGAAATATGCATCTAAAGGTCGTAAAGAACTAAACAAATTGGTTTCAGAATTCGGTGAGCGAAGTGAAGTTAATTATCCCAAAGAAGTTCAACAAGATTTAGCAATTGCTAAACAGTACAAAGCTTTATTGAAGAGTAGTGATAGTGATAACGAAAGTTACAACAACATTATATCCTCTGAAGCAGAAAAGATTAAGTCTATTAAGATGGACTTAGCTGAAGGTGTCTCTTTAGATTTCAAGATACCTGCAGGCTCATCTAAATCAATAGTTGACAGCATACAACAAGCAAACCATTGGAAAAATGAGGATGGAAGTTGGAACCACAACGCTATTGTAAAAGATGCAGCAATCGTTGCAAACATGGGGGCTATGTTAAAATTAGCCCACGAGCAAGGAAAAAACTCAGGTAGTGATGAGGTTATAAGGGATGCCAAGAATTCTACACTAGGTAGTAGAAGATCCAATGACTCAGCAATGCCTAACAAAGGTAAAGGTGTTGAGATTGAGGGGTTAGACAGATACTTAGGTAAAAAAGGTATGAGTATTACAAGGAGAAGTTAAAATATTAACAAACAAAAAAAAGAAAATAAATTATGGCTTTAACAGCAAAACCAATTCAAGTTAGACCAACGTCTACAAAGACAGTTCTTAAAACGAACTACATCTCTTTGTTCGACTACTCTAGCCAAGAGGCACCAGAAACTCATGACGAGATAGCAAACATCTACGGTCAACAATCAGTTTCAGGAATGCTATATATGTTAGGTGCAGAAGCAGGCTTCGCATCTGATAAAGTAATCTGGACAGAAGAAGGCAGATTACACACAGTTTACAATGACGTAACTCGTTCAGGTAACGTATTTACAAAGGCAGGGCACGTATTCCGTAAAAACGAAACAGTTCACCTTTCAGACGGTTCTACAAAACGTAGAGGTATTATCATCGCAGTTGATGACGCAGCAGGTACTTTTGAAGTAGCTCCTTATAAATCAGCAGGTTTTACTGCTTTAGGGACAACGGCTGTTACAGCATTCGTTGATGGTTCAGAGCACCAAAAAGGAACTAAAGGAGCAGAAGGGTCTTTACAGACTGATTTCTCTATCCACGACAACAAGCCTATTATCTTAAAAGATAAGTTTGAAGTAAATGGTTCAGACGCTACTCAAGTAGGATGGGTTAAAACATCTGCAGGTGGGTACTTATGGTACTTAGAGTCTGAAAAAGATACTAGACGTAGATGGGAAGATAGATTAGAGACTTCACTTATCTTAGGTGAAAGAGCTGAGGTTGGTTCTATTGCAGAATCAAAAGGTTACCAAGGTACAGAAGGTTTCTTCGAAGCTATTAAAGAGAGAGGAAACACTTTCCAAGGTGTAATGTCAGACTTAGACGATGTTGATTCAATCGTAAAAGCTTTTGATGCAGAAGGAAAGATCCAAGATTATATGTACTACGTAGACAGAGATCAGTCTAACGCAATTGATAACCTTTTGGGGACGTTAAATGCAGGACACGCAGATGGTATTTCTTACGGTATGTTTGACAACAGTAAGGATATGTCTGTAAACTTAGGTTTCAAAGGGTTTACTAGAGGTACATACAACTTCTTTAAAACTGACTGGAAATTGTTAAACGACCCAACTCTTTTAGGAGCAGTTTCTACAGGAGCAGGAAAAGTTCGTGGAGCTTTAATACCAGTAGGTACAAAAGAAGTATACGAAGGAGAGTACAACGGTAGCGGAGGTGGAAGTAAAATCACTGTGCCATTCTTACAATCTAAGTATAGAGTTGCGGGAGCAGAAAACAGAAAGTATAAGACTTGGGTAACAGGTACTGTTGGAGGTGTTTACACTGATGACGAGGATGTTATGAAAGTTCACCACTTATCTGAAAGAATGTTATGTACAGTAGGTGCAAACAACTTCATGCTTTTTGAAGGAGCATAATAAGTAAAATTAATGGAGAGGGGATTAATTTCCCCTTTCCTTTTTTTATAATTAAATCTAAATTAAATACTAAATAAAAATGGGTACTGCAAAGAATGCTAGAGCAAAAACTAGCAAAGAGTCTAGTTTAAAAACTAAAGAGTATAGGCTATGTGACAACCGTAGAGGTTTGATGCTAATACTAAAAACAGGTAAGGATAAGAAAAAAAGGCTAATGGTTTGGGATGAGAAATCTGAAATTAGTAGACCAATCCGTCACTGCCCCAGTGAAAAATCAATATTTATAGATGAACAGACAGAGTATGCCTTTGTTGAACCTATATTATTCCTTAGCGGCTACTTAGAGGTAGACCGAACAAAACAAATTACACAGAAATTTCTAGATAATCACCCAGACAATGCCGTAAATGGTGGGTCTTGGTTTGAAGAAATTAATGATGAACAAGAAGCAGAGGATGATTTAACTTTGGAGGAGTTGAAGAATGATGTTTACAATGCTGTTCGTAAGAAAGCTCTTGAAGCTGACGGAGAATACGAATTAGAGGCGGTTGTAGCAGTTTTAGAGAACTCAGTACAAAAAGCATCAGAGATGCAACTAAACTCTCTTAAAAGACGTATATACCAACAAGTACAATCAAATGTGGAGTACTTCACAGATGACAATGGAAATGTAAACATCTTCGAGGATGAATACGTTATGAGAAAGTTCTTTGTACTACGTGCAATTAAAGAAGGAATTCTTAAAAAATCTATAAACGGAAAGTCTATGGTTTGGGTTAAGGATAACTCTGCAATAGCTTCAGCACCTAGAGGTCTTGAGTTAGTGGAATACTTCGCAGATTTCTTAGGAACAGATGAAGGTTTACTAGTATCAGAAGAAATAAAGAAAAGAAGCTAAAGGATATAAACAACTAAATTTAATTTAAAAACCCTGTACTATAAAAGTTGCAGGGTTTTTTTGTTACTAGTTAATTTTTAGTATCTTTGTAAAAACTTGAGACAAACATGATTGACACAATATACAAAACGGTATTAACCATTCTAAACAAAGAAAATCAGGGTTATATATCCCCAACTGAATACAACCTGTTGGCTAGTAATGTACAGCAAGAGATTTTTAGGTCGTACTTTGAGGACGAGAACTTAGATAAGAATAAAGAAAATAGGGGAATATCAAATAGGGGTTATAGCAACTTACCTTTTAACCAAAGACAAAGAATAACTCCATTTGCTAAACAAAGCCCCTTAGACACAACCTCCATTACTACAACACATACTGTTTTTGATAAACCTACTGATCTGTATTTGCTTGAAGATAATGGTGTATCTAGTTCAACAGGTAAGCTTATAAGTGAAGTAGAAAGAAGTTCTGTAGTAACTTTGATGAACACTGAAGCTGCGCCTACTACCTCTTACCCTGTGTATGAGGATGTTGGCAAAAAGTTACAAGTCTACCCAAAAACTATAGAGAGCATCTCCTTGAGGTATATTAGAAAACCCTTAGAACCAAAATGGACTTATTACCTTTTAGATAACGGTGGAGAGGTTTATAACCCTGCAAACGCATCTTTTCAAGATTTCGAGCTACACCCTTCTGAATTCTCAAACATTGTTATAAGGATGTTGTCTTACTCTGGTGTAACATTAAGAGAAGAACAAGTGGTTCAAATAGCAGAGCAGTTAAAAATTAGTTTAAACCAAAAAGATAACCAATAATGCCTTTAGCAAATACAACACCGTTAGCCTACTACACAAACGATAATCTACACGGTAATTACCAGTACGTAACTTTGGAGGATATAGTGAACAACTTTATTATGTCTGGACAAGATGATGATTTTACCGCAACCGTAGATAGATACAAAGTTTTGTATCAAGCTAGGAGGGCTTTTAGAGAGCTTTACTTTGATGTAACTCAAGATATAAAGGCTGTTGCGCTAGAGCTTAGCCCAACCTTAACAATAACTTTACCACAAGACTATATAAACTATGTTAGGATTTCTTGGCTAGACAGCGAAGGGGGTTTACACCCGATGGCTTTAGACAACACTTTATCTATAGCATCCGCGTACCTACAGGATAATGAGTATGAGATCTTATTTGATGCCGATGATAACATTTTAGAAGGCTCTCCGGAATCTGAGACTAAAAGTAATTCTTTTCACTTTAGTTCAGAAACTTTTAACCCCAACGTGGATTTATCGAAGTCTTATACAAAAGGGTCTTTCGTGGTTGACAAGAGTAACGGGTTGATAAAGTTTGGGTCAGAGGTTTTTGGTAAGGTGGTGGTTATAGAATACGTATCAGATGGTGTGTTTACCAACGCAGAGGGTACTACAGATTTAAAGATACATAAGTTTGCTGAGACAGCGGTTTATGACTGGATGTACTGGAAACTAATAGAGAGACGTAGAAACGTACCCGCAAATGAGAAGATGAGAGCTAGAAAGGAGTGGTTTAACAGCCGAAGATTATCAAAAAGAAGACTAAGCGGTATTAAAGCAGAGGACTTAAGACAAACATTCAAAGGTGACAGTAAGTGGATTAAAGGGGTTTAGAATAAATCAATATAAATAAAAATAGAATATAATATGAAAATGCTTAACAGCAACATTTGTTGCAAGAACTTAGATGAAATTACAGAGAAAAAAGGAAACTTTATTGTAGCCACAAAGAACAAGTCTTATAAAAGATTACAAGTTGTGGACTCTGGTGGAATAGATGAGATAAAAGTAGGTAAAACTATTTACGTACCAAAAAACAGTGGAAACGATGTTGAAATAGGTGGTGAATCTTGGACAATAGTGAGAGCCGCTGACATTATACTAATATTAGATTAATATGAAATTACAAAATACATTTGTTCAAAGTAAGATGAACAAGGATATTGACGAAAGGCTGTTGCCTAAAGGTCAGTATCCTCACGCTGAGAATATACGCATAGCAAATTCGGACGGTTCAGATGTAGGGGCTCTCGAAAATGTTAAGGGTAACGAGAAGCTTACCAACTTAGCTCTTGTAAACGCCACTACTATAGGTGCTATATCAGACGGCTCTAATGAGAAGCTGTACTGGTTTATAACTTCAGATAACAAAGATTTGGTAGTAGAGTATGATGTATCCAACTCCCAAACTAACGTGGTTCTACAGTCTACAAAGCCAAACGGTGTGCTTAATTTTAACAAGAACTCTTTAATTACTGGCGTATCTAAGATAATAAACGGAGATTCTAAAAGGGATTTACTTGTTTGGACAGATGACATAAATCCGATACGAGTAGCGAATATTGAGAGAGCAAAAACATACGGGTTAGATGGATTTATAGAAGAGGATATATCACTAATTAAAAACCCACCAAGGTATGCACCCCTTGTGGTTTTAACGTACACACCAAATACCTTAGATAATAACATCGAAAACAAGTTCTTATCTTTTTCTTATAGGTACAAGTACCTAGATGGGGGATACAGTGCCTTATCATCTTTTACTAATTACGCCTTTTCCCCTTCTAAGTTTGATTTAGATTATCAAACTATGGAAAATAAAGGGATGAAGAACAGTTTTAACGCAGTGAGAATAGATTTCAACACTGGAGATAAAAGGGTCACAGACGTTGAGTTGGTATACAAAGAAGCTGGCTCTAACACTCTATACTTGATAGAAGCTTTTAACAAGGTTAATAAACTATGGAATGATAGTGAAGTGCAGTCTTTTGTATTTTCCAGCAATAAATCTTTAGTAGCTTTACCAGAGGACGAGTTATTTAGGTCTTATGACAACGTACCTAGGCTTGCAAAGTCTTTGGAAGTTGTTGGTAGCAGGTTAGTCTTTGGCAACTATGTTGAGCAATATGATCTAATAAATTCGTCAGGAAATAGTATAAACATAGACTACAGCCTTTCTCTAATAAACAAGAGTTTGGTGGGTGTGTCAATACCTGTTACAAGGACGATAATAGATACAGGTGTAATTGATTTTGACTTATCAAGCCAAGACTTAAAAAGAAATAGTAAAATAGTTATAGATATAAAAATTGAGAATTATACAAACACTGGTATTTTTGAGGATAGTTTTGATTTTATTATGGACAAGGACTACGCAACTGTTGCAGAGTTGTCTGCAAGTAGTTCTTTTGAATATTTTGTAGAAGTAATCATGACAGAGACGTTTAAAAGTAACTACACAATAAGTAATGTCCCAGCAAATTCTGTTATAGAATCTATTAGGGGGTTTTTACTGTTAGCTACTAACTCTCCTAATTTAATAACAATACAAGCTCCCAGAATTGTATACAGGGTTGATGACACACCAACAAATACTGCAGATAATCCTACTAACACACACCTAGAAACAGCTAGGTTTTATTACGCAGCTGCCAACACTGTACTATTTAAAGAGACTTCTGTAGATTCTTCTTTAAAAACAAACAGGAGCAATGAGGTGGGAATAATATACTTAGATTCTAATAGTAGAGCTACTACAGTACAAACTTCAGACACAAATACAGTATATGTAGATCAAAGATATTCTACAAGTCAAAACAAGATTGTAGTAAACATAAACCACGAAGCACCTTATTGGGCAGACAGGTACAAACTTGTTGTAAAACAAAATAAAACAAACTACCAAACAATCTACACTAATCAATATTACAGAGATGGAGTGTACGCATGGTTTCTTTTGCAGGGTACCAACAAGAATAAAGTTAAAGAAGGAGATACGCTAATAATAAAGAATGCAAACAAGAGAGTTTACAACACTATAACTAAATTACAAGTACTTGAAGTAGAAAGTAAAGTAAGAGACTTTATAGAGGATAACGTAGACTCAGATGGTAATGACATAATAGAGACCAGTGGTTTATACTTTAAGGTTAGGGTTGAGGATTTTTATTTAGATGGTGTGGGCTCTAGAAGCTACAACGATGAAGCAGGAGCTTTTACCAGAAATAGTACTCTCCCAATTTGCTACTTAGATTTATTTTCTGAAGGCTCGTCCGGTGCTATAGTAGACTTAGCAATTAAGGCAGGATCTAGGATAACGTTTAAATTTAACAGCAGTTTTAACTACAATTCAGGTTGGAGTTACCACAAATACGAAAAGACTTTTACAACTCTAGAAGATTACAATGATTTAGAGGAATGGTACGATAATAATATTTTAAACATCTCACTTAAGGATGAGCATGAAGGTGATGAAGCTCCACACGACTATAAAGACAATATGGTTATAAGACGTGGGACACCAGATAGTCCTTCAGATGGTAAACTTTACCTACAAGTACAAGGTCATGAGAATGCAGGTTCTGGTGGTAGAAATGGTTATGTAACTGCAGAAATAGCTGTAAGCACTACTGACGAATTCTTTATCTTCGAAACAGAACCACAAGACAGCAATTCTGAATTATTTTACGAGACTGAACAAACTTTCGAAATATTAAATGGGTTGCATCAAGGTAACGTTGAAAATCAAACTCTGTTAAGCCCCACAGCAGTTATAGAGATGGACTACTACAACTGTTATGTGCAGGGGAATGGTGCAGAATCTTACAGGTACAAAGACGCCTACAACGTAGGTACAGACGCTTTAGGTAACCAAGTTTTGGCTAATTACCTAAACATAGACTTGAGACCTACTGCAGCTTCTATAGAGGAGTACAAAGAAGTTAGAAGATTTGCAGATTTAACTTACAGTGAGCCTTATAACGAGAATTCAAACTTAAATGGTTTGGGAGTATTCAACTTATCAAGAGCTAACTATAAAGAAGATATGGATAAGAGGTACGGGTTCATACAAAAACTTTACGCTAGAGATACAAACTTGTTAGTCTTTCAAGAGGATAAAGTTTCTAAGGTTTTATACGGAAAGGATTTATTGATGAATGCAGATGGCTCTTCAAACGTCTCCTCAGTAGAAGAGGTATTGGGGCAACAAATAGCCTATGAAGGGGAGTATGGTATATCAAGAAACCCAGAAAGTTTTACATATGATGCTTTTAATTTATACTTTGCCGATGCGAAAAGAGGTTGTGTTTGTAGATTAGGTCGTAATGGTATAACAGAAATATCTATGGCAGGTATGAGAAGCTACTTTAAAGACACTTTTGAGGCTTCCATTAACAATAAAAAAATAGGAGGCTATGACCCATACGTTGACCAGTTTGTGTTACACACAAGTTCTTCTACTTTAAACAGTCCTATTACCATGGATTGTAGCGAAACAGTAAGTAAATCTGGTATTATCGGGGAGTTAGTTATAACAATGGACTTTGGGTTATCTTCAGGGGACTCTGGATTTAACTACAGTGTCACAGAAGGCTCTATAGATATGGAGGTTGTGTGGAACAACACTGTTGTGGAAACTTTAACGGGTCAATCAGGATCTGGAACAGTTGTGTTTAATAAAAACTTACTATCTCCTAACACGGCAACAATTAGAATAAACTCTACAAGTTGTGCTAGTTTTGAAATAGTAGGTACTTGCCCAGTAGTTGGTAATATTACCATAATAAACTTAGTTTTGGGTAACACATCCTTTGAAGGGCTTACTAGAAATAGTAGATACAGGTGGGTTAGTGGTACAACTTTTAGCTCAATCAAGAGTTACCCTACCACCTTTGATAGTAGCGTTGTAGATAACTTTGACCAAGTTTTAGGTAAAGAGGGTATTGGCAGTGTACCTTTAACAGGCAGCACTATAATTTTAGATTCTTACAAAAGTATAAACGAAACTGGTTCTTTCCTAGCTGGAGATAGATTAGGTTATTTAGTGTCTGACACAGAGTACTCTGAAAATTCCTATCAAACTATATTAGGAAACACAACCTTTTTAAACACTCAAGAGGAAACTACGGTGGCGGGAGATGTTATTAGTACCTCTTCATTTGTTTTTAACAGACCTAATAATGAGCAATACTTGTACTTAATTTGGGATTATACGAACAAGAACCAAGCTCCTGTAGCTAATAATGATACAGCTTCTGTAGATTCTGGGGAGACTATAATTATAAACGTATTAGCAAATGATACGGACGTAGAAGGAGGTGCCCTAACACCAGTTATTGTTACAAATCCTCAGCATGGTTCTGTAGTTATAAATAGTGACGGTACTATATCTTACACTAATAACGACTCTGGAGATGTAGCAGATTCATTTACTTACTACGTAAGTGACGGCACAGATGGTAGTAATACAGCCACTGTAAGTATAGGTGTTATACAAAATGAAACTCCTGTAGCCATTAACGACACAGCTTCTGTAGATTCTGGAGAAACTGTAATTATAAACGTATTAGCAAATGATACTGACGCAGATGGAGACACGTTAACACCAACTATTGTTACAAACCCTCAACATGGTTCTGTAGTTATAAATAGTGACGGTACTATATCTTATACTAGTAACGGAACCTCTACAGAGGTATCAGACTCGTTTACTTATACAGTTAGCGATGGTAAAGATACCAGTAATGTAGCCACTGTAAGTATAGAGGTTATACAAAATGAAGCCCCTGTTGCTAACAATGACTCAGCTTCTGTATTAGTTGGAGGTACTGCAGTAATATCTGTTTTAAATAATGACACTGACGCAGATGGGGACACTTTAACACCAACTATTGTTACAAGCCCTCAGTATGGTGTTGTAGTTGTAAACAATAATGGTACAATATCTTATACTCATGATGGCTCTAATCAGACTTTAGATTCGTTTACCTATTATGTAAGTGATGGCACAGTTAACAGTAATACAGCCACTGTGAACATAGGGATAGGTATCTCAGCAGGTTCTAGCATAAGTGCGTCAGGTAGTGCGGGAGTCTACTTAGTTCCATTTATTATAGGTACAGAAGCAGGTGAATTTATAGCGCACTTTAATGCATTCGGAGTTCCAGATAGGTTCCAAATATTGTTTGATGTTTCTGGTGTTTCTAACAATCTTTCAGATATGGAAATTGTCGCAGATAGTTTATTTGTAGGAGATGGAGTAGCGAATGACTCATCCCCATACGATTACCCCGTTAACGGAACTATAGGTTCTTTAAACCTGCATACTTATAATG
>TARA_R110000822_G_scaffold288004_1_pt1 | contig 16823 bp, 14 predicted proteins | sample TARA_R110000822 | Tara Oceans TARA_R110000822 (sample SAMEA4397666) | marine metagenome | biome: Polar Biome; feature: [SRF] surface water layer (ENVO:00010504); material: water (ENVO:00002006), including particulate matter (ENVO:01000060) such as... | depth 5 m | reverse complement strand
TGGGTTAAAACCAAACGTATTAGGGGTGTTGTATCGGGTTCGGTTGTGGGTTCGCCTCAACATCCATTTATATCATCTATCTGTAAGCATTATGGCATCGGGTGTCTTATTGCGACTGGTTCTAAGCATTATATGGAACATAAGAATATGCAATTAGCAAAAAGCCTGGGGGCTCAATTCTATGTGTCTAAAGTTGGTTATGCCCGAGCATTACAATCAATCTCATTCAAGTTGGCCAAACGGCTTCCGAATCACGAGGTGCTGGAAACCAATATTACAGTTGATGAAAGACTAAACAAACCACCACGAATTGAGGCCTTTCATAATATTGGTGCATATCAAACAAAAAACATTCCCAAGCACATAGAGTCTATAATTATCCCTTGTGGAAGTTGCAATTCAGTTGTGTCAATTTTATATGGAATAGCAACAACACCATTGCCGAATCTTAAAAGAATAATATTGATGGGTATCGGAAATAACGGCTCATATCATTTGGAATATATTCCTAAAAGGTTGAAAATAATCAGCCAGGTTTATGGTCAAGACTTGACAAAACTATTTGACTTTAGTGCCATTGGTTGGGCTTCATCTGGGGGCATAGAAATAATGCATCACAATTTAAACGGCAGTGGATATTGTGAGTATTCAGATTGGATGCCGTATGACGTTGGTGACATAAAATTCCATCCAAGATATGAGGGTAAATGTATGAATTATATACATCAAAATATGGAATTATTTAAGCCATATTGGAATGAAAAAACACTCTTTTGGATAGTCGGAAATGAGCCAAATTACGTGAAACACTAAAATGCCCGGAAACCACGTTTTTTTGCGTTCTAAGGAACTTTACACCATCTGCTAATAGAAGCGTTGTAAAAATGGAGAAGTCAGAAACACCTATCAGAACGATACCTGGAGAGGGGGCTTTTTTGAATGTTAAAAATATGTAAAACTATAAAATATGGGTTCATTTTGTCAAATAAATCAAGTCACTGAGGTGTCAGAATTGGAATACGGAATGGACTTCAGATTGCCTCAATATCGCAGAGAAGTTTTCTTGCGTTTTTACGAATTTCACTTGAAATATTATGCTCATCCTGGGGCAGTATATTACACCTTACCGTTCATATTTAAGACACGATGTTTCAATGAAGAACAAAAATTATGGTTTGCATTTTTGAATGGATGCTCACAAAATGTAGTCAGCACATATTTCATTTTTGAAGCCTTTCCAGATGTTCATAATCTGGATATGAAAAAGTTTTCAAAGTGGTTCAGAAAGCATTACCCAAAATTCGGTTGGGATACCGATAGGCGTTATGTAAAAAATCAATTAGAGAAATGTATTGACTCATATATCAAGAATTTGGCTGGGCGTTCGCAAGTGGAAATGTTTAAGTCAGTTTGTAAGGGTGAAACCATATATGATAATTTTGATGATGTATGGAATTACGTTATCAGTAACTTTTACTTGTTTGGTAGGTTGGCAACATTCAGTTATTTAGAATTCCTTCGCTTGGCTGGGCTTGACCTTGATTGCTCACAATTATTCCTTGAGGACATCACTGGTTCTAAAAGTCATCGCAACGGTTTATGCAAGGTTTTGGGTAGGGATGATTTGGATTGGTACAGAAAAGAGGTGGTTTATGATGACCTGTCCATTAATTGGTTAAAAATGGAGGGAACTAAACTACTTGAAGAAGCAAAGCAACGCATAGGCCATAAAGACGTTAGTTACTTTACCCTGGAAAGTACGTTATGTTGTTACAAGTCGTGGTCAAGGCCTAACAGACGATATCCAAACGTCTACAATGATATGTTCTACCAACGAATAAAGCACGGTGAAAAGGCCTGGGGGGAGTCATTGGGTATTTTTTGGAAGAGTCGTGATGAGGTATTACCCCAAGCGTTAAGAGTGGAATGTGTAATAGGCGATGAACCTCTATCAAAGGTTAAGCAAAACCATTATCGTAAAACTGGTCAAGTAATAAATATGAATGTTATGTGGGATTGCTTCGATAATGACTGGAATGAATATGTTGGGAAACAAAATAGACGTTAGAATGGCGTATAAGGTACTTTTAGTGGGTTCTCCAGGCTCGGGCAAGACCTGGGTAATGAAAGGCATCATAAAACAATTAAAGTGTCTTAAACGGCAGAAAATAGGCTTGTTTTCTTGGCACACTAATGATGATGTAATGGTATTAGGGAAATATGATGGCTCTATGTATGAGGGTTCTGACCGATTATCAATGGGAATTATGAAAGATATTGACTTATTCCTGGGGTACGCATCTGATAAGAATGTGATATGTGAGGGCGATAGATTTATGAATAATACTTACATTAGCAAAGTGAGGCCTATCATTATCAAGATATTAGATGATGGTGCTGGTGGTCGCTTGAAACGTGGCTCGACCCAAACTACTCGCCAATTAAAGAGTATGAACACAAGGGTAAGCAACGTATCAGCAACATATGAGGTTAAAGACTCGAATGAAGCGTTAGAATTAATAAATAAAATAATTGACAATGAGGCATAAGATAAGGAATCTGTTTAGACGTATAAGGCTTACATCAAATGAGCGTAAATTACTCCAGATTGGTCTGCAAGTGACTGAGGAATACATAAATAGCCGTAAATTCAGAAGAAAGATTAAAGACACCCTTTCTTATGAGGCGTTAGTTGAAATATTAGGAAATTGGGATGACAAAAACTGACATACAAAAAAAGGCGATGGTAGAGGCTCTAGGGAAGTCTCTAGGAATAGTAACAAATGCGTGTAAGCAAGTGGGCATATCCAGGCAGACACATTACGAATGGATGCGTAAAGATTATGACTACTCCAAGGCGTGTAAGGACATTGATAACGTCACTCTTGATTTCGCTGAGTCTAAACTTCACGAACTAATATTTGAGGGCAACGTGGCCTCCATTATATTCTTTCTCAAAACTAAGGGTAAAGGCCGTGGCTACATCGAACGTCAAGAGTTAGACGTTAAGCAAAACGCACCCGACCTAAGTGGGCTTACTACTCAAGAGTTGCTTGATATGGTAGAAAATAGCGAAAATGTTAACTAAGAAAGACTACGCTTTAAGCCTCTTTAAACAAGAATTGGCAAGGCGTAATCTATGGCGTTTTTGCCTATACTACGATGAGAAGTTTTTCACCTCAAGGCCGTTCTTAAAGCAAGTAGCAGATGCATTCCAAAAGGTAGAGGAGGGTAATTTAAAGTCACTGAGCGTGTCTATGCCTCCAAGGGCTGGTAAGTCATACATTACATCTGTATTTTGTGCCTGGACGCTAGGCCGTAACCCATCTGAATCAGTGATGAGAAATACGTGTACTGCAACGCTATACTTGAAGTTCGCATATGACGTACGTGCAATCATTAAATCTGATAAGTTCGTGGAAGTCTTTCCAGAGGTAAAGTTATCTGATGATAAGAAGAATCTCCAAGGTTGGAATACCAATAAGTCAAAGCAAGTAGGTTATTTCGGTGCTGGAGTGGGTGGAACTATTATCGGTTTTGGGGCAACAAAAGTGGGTATCACGGATGACCTTTATAGGGGCGTTGAAGATGCTTTATCTGACCACGTTAATACTCGTATCGTGCAATGGAAACAATCCACTCACGATAGTAGGTTTGAAACTGGATGCTCACGTATTGATATTGGTACACGTTGGTCTGTAAAAGATATCATCGGGTTAAACATTGAGGATGGCGTGTATGATGAAATCATAATCATACCAGCGTTGAATTCAGAACAAAAGTCATTCTGTGAATCTGTTATGACTACTGATGAGTACTACGAGAAACGTAAGCGTACTGCAAAAGAAATATGGTTAGCCGAATATATGCAAGAGCCAGTTGATATTGGAGGTCGTTTGTTTGGTAATTTAAACGTCATAGAGCCATCCGAACTACCTGGCCTAACACAATCACTAGAGGGGTGTGTTGCATACTGCGATGTAGCCGACCAAGGTAATGACTATACTGCATTAGCCGTGATGGGGGTGGTTAATGGGGAATTCGTAGTCGTAGACTATGTGTTCAATAGGGATAATACGGATATAACGCTACCCCTTTGTGCTGGTATGTTAGACAAGTGGAACGTATCCTATTGCCGTGTTGAATCGAACAATATGGGGGCTATGTTCTCAAGGCAATTGCAAGGCCTAACAAAATCACGAATACTCCAAGTGCATAACACCACAAATAAAAACACCCGAATCATTATGCAATCAGCCTGGCTTCAGTCAATGGTAAAGTACATTAGGCGTGATACATTGGAGTGTAATTTATTCCTTGAAAACGTGATGGGGTATAGCAAAGAGGGGAAGAATAAAAATGATGATGCACCCGATTGCCTGGCTGGGCTAAGTATATTTGCACAATCTATGTTCAGACAGTTAGCATAGTTATATGATATTTTTGTAGTAACTTTACAATATGAAGCGATAAAATGAACTATAATTTCCTAAATAATTTACTCGGTACAAACCAATCTGGAAACGGAATGGGCAGATTCATAAACCAGGTTACTGGGAGGCTACCTATTCATAATCAAGTATGGGGTAAAAAAGAAGCCGTATGGGTAGATACTAATGATGCCTGGTTGCTCTTTATTGAGATACCCGAATTAAGGTCTGTAATCAATAAGAGGGCATCTATGATGTCAAGTAATAACCCTTGTCTATACGATGCTAATGGGGAAAAAGTAGAGTCACACTGGCTACTTGATTTAATCAGTAACCCTAATGCAGTTCAATCCTGGTCAGATGTAGTGTACTCAATGTCAGTTCAAGATGCTTTGTATAGCAATACATTTGCATATGCACCTAAGCGTTCTTTTGACATTCGGAATATGATTGTTCCACTACCAGCAAATAAGATTGAAATACACCTTACTGGTAAGAAATTACAAGCGATGGACACCAATGATTTGGTTGAAAAATTCGTCTTTTGTTATGATGATGATTCAAGGGAAACTATTCTTGAAAATGATATGCTTTACATCACTACTGATGATGGTATGAACCTGGTTAAACCTATCTCTAGAATAGACTCTTTAAGATACCCTTTATCCAACATCAAGGCTCAGTATAAAAAGCGTAACGTACTGCTTGAAAACATAGGTGCTATTGGTATCTTATCAACGCAGAATAATGATATGGGAGGTGCTATTCCGATGACTCCAGAAGAAAAGAAAACCATTCAGCAAGACTGGTATAGGCGTTCTAAGGATGAATTGATTATTACCGAGTCACAAGTGGACTGGAAACCAATGTCATATCCAACGAAAGATTTGATGCTATTTGAGGAATTAACGGCAGACAAAATGGCTATCATAGATGCCTTTGGTCTTAACGCTAACTTATTCAGTAGTGATAAAGGCTCTACGTTTAGTAACGTAAAGGACTCTATTCGAATGGCTTACACTGATACAATCATCCCCGAAACACAAGCGATGTATGATAGTATGATGAAGCAGTGGGGTTTACAATCTGAGGGCTATTATCTAAAGGCTGATTTCAGTCACTTACCAGCGTTGCAAGTTGATGAACAAAGCAAGGCGAATGTAATGAAATTAAAGGCCGAAACATTGGAGAAGATTGCTGGGCTGGGCGTGGCTCTTACAGAAGAAGAAATAAGACATATAACACACTTAGACTATGAGAAATAATCTATACAATACCAAGGCTGGTTTTGAAGTAAAAGATATGGATGAGGGTAAGCGAGAGGTATCCGTTTATCTATCCAAATTCGACTCTATGGACTCGGATAATGATGTGATTAAAAAAGGTTCGTTTGCAAAGTCAATCCAAGAACGTGGCGTGGCTTCACCATCGAATCGTAAAATCGCATTCCTTAGACACCACGACTGGCAAAAACCAATAGGCAAATTTCTAGCCCTGGAAGAAGATGAGTTAGGCTTATTTGCCGTGGGTAAATTAGGCCGTTCAACCGATGGTGAAGATGCATACCGTGACTATGAAGATGGTATCATAAAAGAGCATTCAATAGGCTTCCAATATATAGGCGATAAGATGCGTTTTATTGAGGATAAGAATATGGATGGTGGTGGTTATTATGAAATCACCGAATTGAAATTATTTGAGGGTTCGGCAGTTACATTCGGGGCAAATGAATTCACAAATGTAGTAGACGTAAAAAGCAGTAATAAGAAAGCGTTTATAGAAAAACTTAATGATGACCTTAACCTATGTGTCAAAGCCCTCTTAAACGGCAAGGGAACAGACGAGAGGTTATATGAAATAGAAATGAAAGTGAAGCACTTGACAAGTCAAATAGTTTTACTCAATACAGATGAGTCGGCACCAAGCCACTCAAAAATAATTGAGCCAGAAGCGACTAAACAATTCGAGTGGTCACAAGTAATAAAGGGCTTGGAGGCTCTTTAGATTAGTTATAAATTTTAAATTAGAAAACGTGGAAAACACAAACTTAACACCAGAGGAAGTTATCGAAAGAATCGGTAAAACCTTTGAAGAAAAAAGTGCGACATTCTCAACAAAAGAAGAATTAGAAGCACACACTACTGAGGTTAAATCTCAGATTGATGGCCTAAAAGGTCTTGAGTCAAAAAGCCAAGACATTGAAAAAGCAATCGCAAAATTAGAGGGTAGACTCGAAACTTTTGGAGAAAAAGCACACGTAGTGCCTACGAAAAGAAAGGGACTTGGAGAAACTATCTTCGACCTATACGCTAAGAACATCGAAGCGATTAAAACGGCAGTTGAAAAGGGTGGTAAATTATCCTTGAATACTAAGGACACGACAATCATAAACGATTATGAAGGTACTTATGCTTTAACGGATTTTGATTCGGAAGTGGATAGAACACAACGTAAGCGTTATGGTATCTTAGAGAACGTAAATACTGGTTCTACGACTGGTAAATTCGTTACTTATGTTCAACAAACTCGTGCTTCGGGTATCGGATGGACTGACGAAGCAAAACCAAAAGAAGAAGGTGAGCCTCAATGGTCGGAAATTTCTGAAGAAGTAAAGAAGATTGCTTCTTATGTAAAGGTATCAAAAGAGATGTTAGAAGATTTATCTTTTATTCGTGCTGAAATCAATAACGACTTAATGTTAAGCGTTAAGGAAGGTATTGAAGAAGCGTTATTGAATGGTACTGGTACATCTCAAATCAACGGATTGCTTTCGGTTGGTATGGGCTTACCAGCATTTAACGCTGGTGTTTTTGCTTTAGCGATTCCGTTTGCAAATATCACAGATTTAATTCGTGTCGTTATGGCTCAAATTGAAGCGCAAAACTTTACTCCTACGCACGTTATTATGAACCCTCAAGACATTGCGACTTTGCAATTAACTAAGGGAACAGATGGACTTTATACTTATCCAATGTACTTGCCTACGCAAGATGGAATGGGCGAAATGCGAGTGGCTGGAATGAGAGTGATTTCTTCAACGTATATGGCTCAAGATAAGTACCTAATTGGTGACCTATCGCAAGTGTCTGTAAGATTCAGAGATAATATCGCTATGACCGTTGGTTTAGATGCAGATGATTTCACACGAAATATGATAACAATTCTTGCCGAGGCACGTCTTGTTCAATATGTGAAGAACAATAAAAAACCAGCGTTTGTATATGGTACGATTTCTACTGATGTCGTTGCAATTACATCCGTATAATTAATTAAACAAGCACCCTAATGGAAAGGAAAGAACGATTAGAAAATAAGGCCGAAAGGCAAGAGAAAAGAACGGAACGTAAGACTGCAAGAAAGTCCAACAAAAAGGTTCTTGATATTGATATTGATACTAAAAGAGTAGACGTTGAAATTGATAGGGATAAGGATGGGAATGTAGAGGTCAAATGGGATGGTAAACACGTGGATGGTCACTACAAAAAAGAGGGCGATAAGATTACTCTTGAAGTAGAAATTAATGACCAAGACACGTACTTGTTTGAGGGTAATGGTTCAAATCGTAGACTACCTAAGGGTGCTATTTGGAAATTAACTGGAGCAGTCATTAAAGGTTTCTTGAAAAGAGGCTGGGGTAAAATAAATAAATAGAGATGCTACTAACGTCTGAAGATTTCATAAATGAATATGAGTTGTCTACTGGAATGTATGATACTGCAAAGTTGAATTCATATATTCTAAAGTATGAGGAACGATACCTGGTGCATATGTTTGGTGTGAAGTTGTATAATCAATTCATATCAGACCTGGATGCTAATATACCCAGGAGTCCAAATCTTACTAAAGTATTCAATCCATTCAATGAAGATTTAACTACTGGCTCATTCCTTTATTCGGGTATGTTCGGTAATATGAATTTCAATTCAATATTGGAATCGGAGGGCATATTAGAGATGCTAAAAGGCTTTATCTATTTTGAATACGCCAAAGACTTAATGAATCAAATGACTCCTTATGGGAATGTAAAGCAACGTGCTGAAAATTCAGTAGTAGTTGATTCGCCTCATTCGATGATGTATAGTAGGTATAATCAAGCCATCATAACGTACCGAGCAATTCAGACGTATATCGTACTCAATAATTCGCCTTTAGGTCAGATTATAAGTGTGAGTATTGATACGCCTGGGGCAACGTATGTAGATGGTCAATATGACTTGCTGAATGGTTCGGGTAGTGGGGGGAAAGTTGATGTTACAACAACGGCTGGTGAGGTAACTGGGGTTGTTGTTTCTGATGCTGGTACTTTGTATAAGGTCGGTGACGTTCTGACAATTGATGGTGGTGATGGGTTAGCGACAATATCTTGCACCTATGTAGGTGTTGGAGATTACGGTGACTTCAATGGTGTTCAAAAATCAACGGCATACTGGATATGACAAATGAGATTTCAGATATAGTACGTGGTATAGTCAATTCGATTGACCATTCCGTAGAGGGCAAATACGTGGCCTCTGAGGAACGAACTTATATTTGTGACACCAAGTGGTTAAGAGTTGGTAAAAAGGTAACTAATGAAGCCGATGAGGTGTATACGGTTACTAAGGTGGTTAATGACTCGTACATCGAGGTAACACCTTTGCTTGTTTCCAATTCTCCTTTGGAGGGTAAAATTTATCTTCCAGCACCCTACTTTGTAACTGGTACAAGGGTGGCCACTAATAGGGAATGGACAATCTCTACGAACAAAATGTCTGACAAGACACCATTAGCGTGGCTCTTGGAAGTTATAAGAATGACTAAGAGAGGGCGTGAAAGTGCGATTGATTTTGAAAGTGAGATACGTATATTCTTTCTTGATGAAACTGACATAAGAAACTATTACACGGCTGACCATAGGGAGAATGTTACATACCCTATGGAACGTCTTGCAAGGTGCTTTATGGAGGCGATTCAGAAAGACAGAACATTTGAGGCTATTTACGAACATCAAATGATAACCTTTTCACGCTTCGGTGTGGAATCGGCTCAAGGGATGTTTGAGAATATCTTAGATGCTAATCTGAGTGGGGTTGAACTAAGAGTCAATTTAGTTAAATATAAAAATAACTGCAAGTGCTAAAATTAACGCACAAGCAACAAAAACTTAAAATATGTCATTAGGATGTAATTGCGAGGCTGGACTAAGCAACACTGGGCGACCAGCGTGTATCCCGATTCAATCGGTAACCAGCACATTAATTATGGTACCATTAACTGCAAACGATGGTACTCCAAACAGATTAGACCTATCGGTAGCAGTACCAGTATGGAATGATTTGATTAACGAGGTAGATGACTCCAAAAGATGGTTTCCATTACCTCAGTTTGAGAATGTAGAATTACCTAAGGCTGACTCTCAGTTTGAAGAAGCGAATAGTGGCCGTATGGCTTTCTTACGCCAAGGTAAGCGTTCTTTCGCTGGGGAACTTTGGGCAGAAGATTCTTCACCTCAGTTGTTAGGTAAACTTCAAAACAACAGATGTGTTGATTTCGGTGTTTACATTGTAGACGTAAATGGTAACTTAGTAGGCTCAAAAGTAGGTGACTACCTTTATCCAATAGAGGTTGATAACCCATCCTTTGACCCACGTTATATGTTTGCGACTGACTCTACCATTTCTAAGATTATGGTTGCATTCGATTTCAATCGTTTGTTTGATGAGAGTACAATGTATATGGTTCAACCAGATGAGGCTGGAATTAACTTCAACGACCTTAAAGGTTTGGTTGATGTTTACTTCAATGACTTCACGCAAAGTACTGGAGTATCAGTTACTTTCAACGCTGAATTCTCATACGGAACGGCATACAATCTTTTAAAATTAAAAGGACTTGTAAGTGCTGATTGGAAAGTTATTGATGCTGGAGGTACTCCATTAGTAGTTACTTCAAATGAGAACATTCCACTTGAGGGGAACTACACAGTATCGGGTACTTTTGTACCTTCGACTGTCTACACCATTTCAATCGACAAAGATGGTTTTGATGGGAAGTTAACATTCACGGCTTCGTAAAAAACTTTGTTCATAATGGTTTGAAAAAAGGGAAAGAGGGGTGTGATTATGCACCCCTTTTTTTATACAAATTTCACCGTGATTTGAGTGGTTTTTAAAGAATGGTTAGAATTAACGAGATGGTACTTTATTTGCGTTCTAAGAAACTTTACTACATTTGTTAAGGTAAGTGTTAGGAAAGTTGCGAAGTCGGAAAGTGCTAAGAGAGTGAGGCTTAGAGAGGCAGTTTTTTTAACATTGAATTTGGTATGAGTTTTGAAATAATGGGTACAAGTTTAGGTAAATCGCTAAAAATGTTTAGTGGAAAAATGAAGTATTTTAGGCTTTATAATACCACGTTATGGCAACGAGTTTTGGCCGATGAGGGGTTGCAAGAATGGATAATGGACTTGGTTAGAGAAGAACAATTATTCCAAAAAGGGGTTGATGAAGATGGAGATGTGATAGGGTATTATTCTGAGTATACGGAAATGATTAGCCCAGAAAAAGTCGCTGGTTCACATTACACTTTGAAAGATACTGGAGAATTCTTTGCCACTTTTATGATTACAATTTACCCATCATATTTTGAAATTGATGCAAACCCAATTAAGACAAATGACAAGGGAGAAACTGAAAACTTATTTTACAAATACTCGGAATCTATTCTCGGACTTACTGATGCGAGTAAAGAAAAGTTGGGGCAAGAAATCATCCGAAGATACATTCAAGAACTTAGACGATGGCTACTATGGATGCATCTCTGATTTGCCCTTGCATAATTGGATTGAATGTTCTAATGAGAATTTGGAGTTCACCCGAAAGAATGGTGTCGGTACGGAAGAAAAAGATAAGGAGGCCTGGGAAATGATTTACAATAAATACATCCAAGTATATGGGCTTAACAAAATGTATAAAAGGATGCTTGAAGCCATTAGGGAAAAGTCGCTTTGTGAATTGGAATACTGCATAACTGGTGATAGGTTCAATTTAACAAAGGCCGAAATACAAGCGAGTATTCTCGAAACGATGCTAACCAATAGGGGGAGTGGGGTAACAATAAATAAAACATTAATTCATCTCAGTAAGTGGATAGGCTACTGGTTGAATCCAAAGAACATTACTACCCAGGAGTATTTTGATTTGCTGGGCGAATACGAAAAATATAATAAACCAAATAGCGATGGCAAAAAGAATAAGTAGTAGCGATATATTTTCAGAAGAAGATATCTTCAGAGGCATAAGAGATTCAGCCGAAGAAACAATAAAAATGATGGAGTTGCTTCGTGCTGAAGTAGAGGGTACGGCACAAGATTTAAAGAAGTCCATAGGGGGTGCTAAATTCGATTCGGTAAAGTCCATTGAGAACGTGGTGAAAGTCCAAGAGAAGGCAAATAAACTAACTAAGGAGGCAGTACAGATTGACAAGGCAAAGAGTCAAGCAGACCAACAACGAATTAAAGCCATAACAGAGTTAGAAAAACTTGAGCAACAAAAGATTAATACCGAGTCTAAATCAATTCGTTTAGCAAGGCAAAAAGCCCAAGAGCAAGAACGTATAAACAAGCAACGTCAAAAGGCAATAAAGCAAACCAAAGATGAGGGGAATGCCTATAAGCAGTTAGAAGTAAATACAAGGGCGTTAAAGAATCAATCCAAAACCCTGGGGGCTGAAATGCTACATTTAGCCCAAACTGGACAAAAGAATACCAAGGCCTATAAGGAGTTGGAAATGCAGTATAAGAGGGTGACTAAGGCCTCACAAATAGGCGATGCTCAATTAAAAAAACTTGACAAAACAGTTGGTGATAATTTCAGAAATGTAGGTAATTATAAGAATGCTCTGGCTGGTTTAAAAAACGGCTTGGGGCAATTAGGATTGGCGTTCGGTATCGGCCAAATAGCACGTGAGGGGGCAACGGCAATTATTGATTTCAATCAAGCCGTAGCCGACCTGGGGGCAATCACTGGGGCAAGTGGGGCTGACCTGGAGTTCTATAAGGAACAAGCCAACGAAATGGGTATAGGCGTAGAGGGTGGTGCATCGGCAGTAGTGGAAGCGTATAAATTAATAGGCTCGGCAAAACCAGAGTTACTCCAAAACGCCGAGGCGTTAAATGAATTAACAAAAAGTGCAATACTATTGTCACAAGCATCGGGTATGGAATTACCCGAATCAGCCAAGCAATTAACTGATGCAATGAATCAGTTTGGGGCTGGGGCAGATGAGGCTGGGAAGTTTATTGACGTACTTGCAAGTGGGGCAAAATTTGGTTCGGCAGAGATACCTCAAATTACCGAGGCTCTTTTGAAATTTGGTGCTATTGCCAAGTCCACAAATATAACCATTCAAGAATCTACTGGTGCAATCGAACTACTTGCCGAAAAAGGTCTTAAAGGGGCAGAGGCTGGTACCAAATTGCGTAACGTAATGCTGAAATTATCAGCACCCGATGCACTACCAACAGAGGCTAAAGAGATAATTGAAAGCCTCGGAATTTCATTCGAAGATATTAGTGACCAAAGTAAACCATTTTCAGAAAGATTAGAGGCTTTAAAACCTTTGTTAGCAGACAACGCTGGGATGGTTAAAGTATTTGGTACGGAGAATGTAGTGGCTGGTAATATTGTACTTGAGAATACTGATAGGTTAAAAGAACTTACTGAGCAGATGGACACCAATGGTGTGGCTACGGAACAAGCAGACAAAAGAACAAATACATTAGGTCACGCTTTAATGGAATTAAAAAACCAATTCCTTAAATTATTCACTACGATTGGTTCGGGTGATGGGGCGTTTAACGGACTCATAAGTGGTATTAAAACCATTGGAACATACTTGCCGACAATAGTTAGCCTGGTGTTTAAGGTCGCAAAGGCCTGGTTATATTACAAGGGTGTATTAATAGGCCTACAAGCAATTCAAAAATTACGGAAAACGTCATTAAATGAAATAGGTAAGTCTATGGCCAGGGCTATACCGATGACCAAGGCGTATCGTCTTGAGCAAATCAAATTAGCGAGGGCTTCCAAAGGTGTAGGAGAGGGGGCTAAAAAGGCTGGAGGGGCAATCTCTGGACTGGGTGGTGCTATTGCAGGGTTAGCATTAGGTTTCGTTATAGACCAGGTGTTCAAATTAGCAGTGAATTGGTACAAGGTGGCATCTGGAATTGCCGAGGCTGAAAACCAAGCGAAGAAAAAAGCAAGAGCCGAAAAGATGAGGCAAAAAGCCATAGCAGATGGTGAAGCCGTTGCAACAAAAGTGAAGAATGAAACCATAGTTTTATTGGAAGAAGAAATAAAATTAATTGACCAAAAAGCACGTAAACTTTTAGCATTAGAAAAGTCTGAAAGAAAACAAAAAGCGATTGTAGAAAAAGCAAAAGCCGATGTTATAGTCCAAGGGAATATTACAAGGGAAAACTTGGATGATGAAATCAAAGGTCTTGAAGAAACACAGAGGCTTAGAAAAGAAGAATTAGCAAGGAAAAAGGCACTTACATTTACTGGAGGGCAGTATCTACAACAACAGTATATATTAGAATTTCGACAAGCCGAAATTATGGATACCCCAGCCACGCATAAAGAGAACAAGGCTATTGAATTATTAAAGGAATCTTTAAAGGAACTTGACTTCACTTTGGAGGGTTATAACATTGACTTACTTGAATTGCAAAAAGTAGATAGTAGTGGGTTGCATTCTAACCATACGGATAAGGTCGTAAAGTTAAAAACGGAATTAAAGGAAGTAAATGGGTATATCTCCAAGCAAATGGAGTTGCTTCAAAAGTTAAAAGTTATTGAGCAAGATAGGTTGCTTTTGACTAAGGAAGATGAAATCGAAAATGAATATGAAGCCCAGTTAAAAAATGCCGAAGATAATGGGAAGTTTGAGGTCGAACTTTTAAACAAACTGGTTCAAGAAAAGGTTGCATTGGAGATTGCTGGTATTGACCAACGTGCCGAATACGAAAGAAACAAATTAGATGTTGAATATGAACGTAAAAAACAAGATAGGTTAGATAGTCTTAATGACCAACGTGATGCTTTGGTGCTGGGGGCGAATGGTGATGCAAAGGCACTTGTTGAAATAGAGGCTAATTACCAAGTGCAATTAGGGAAACTTCAAGACCAAGAAAAGTCAAGGACAAAGGATGTGCAAACGGCTCAGACCGTGATTACCGAAAATGCAGTTAATGATAGGCTGGAGGCTCAAAAAAAGGGCTATAAGGAGTATTCAGAAATGGTAGAAGATGGGGAAGAAAAAATATCGAAATCAGCACTTGAGGTTAGAAAAGAAAACTTTGCAAAGATTGACGATGTGGTAAAGGCCTCGGCTGATTATTTCATCAAGCAATCTGAAAGAAAGATTGACCAATTAAATAAAGAAATAGACCTGGCCGAAAAACAAGCAGACCACTTGAGGGTATTGGCTCAAAATGGAAACATAGATGCCGAGGAGAGTCTAGCCGAGCAACAGAGGTTAATCACTGAGGCGAATAAAAAAATAGCCCAGGAGGAAAAGAAACAACAACGAATAAGGTTGGCTCAGTCTGTATGGAGTACGTACAATAGCAAGGTTCAATCTGATTCAGAGAATCCATTAGGGGAAACGATTCGTGATGTTGGCCTTTTGTACACATTCATTAATAGCCTACCAGCATTTTTTGATGGTACGGAAGATACTGGTGTTAATGGTCGTGGCGTTGATGGTAAAGGGGGCTTCCAAGCGATACTTCATCCCAATGAAAGGGTAATACCAAAAAGTCTTAATGATAAAATAGGGGGCTTATCCAATGCAGAACTTACGAATATAGCCGTTAATTATCAAAATGGAGTAGCCGTGGATGGTGCTTCGCAGTCATCGTCAGCACTTGAGTTGGCTTTGGTGGTGAACGGCTTGAAAGAGATTAAGGATGAGATACGTAATAAGCCCGAAACAAGCATTGCCCTGGGCGAAATAACATCTTCACTAATGGAGGTTGTAAAAACCTCTAAGAAAGGAAATTCAGTAACTTATAACCGATTCAAAATACGCAAGTAAATGAGGCACTTTTTAAATGATATTCCAGTAGCACCTAGAAACCTTGATAGCATCGGTGTGGTTTCTGATTTCTCAGACAATCCAGACACTCTAAAAATAACAGTTGATTCGGTGGTGCTTCCAAGGGAGGCATACGACATAATTAAGTTGCATATAGCCCAGGTGGGTTTATTTGAGGGCATTCCATATCGTGTGGAAATGGATGGGGTGAGCATTGAATATTATGTTGATTTAACGACTGGTGTTAGGGTTCGTCAGCACGAGGTGGAAGTCAATATTAAGAAGCGTAACGGCCACGATAATTTCTTTGAACGTGCCGATGGAACTACCTTTGAATTACTTAAAAAAAGAGGGGTTCAATTTACCACTTATGACGTGCCGTACTTTGTCATACCAGATAATCAGTTTGAAACCTTTTTGCAGTTATCCGTGATAACATATATTATGGCCGAACAAACTTATGCCGTAGCATTGGAAATATCAGCAGATATTGCTGAATTAGTTGAAGTTTCTACTCCTATATTTGGTCTTGCTTCGCCTCCATTCGTAGGTATTGTAGTTTCATATAATGTAGGGGGTATCATCAAGGCTTCACTCATACTTGTAGCAAGGTTAATTTATTTTGGATTGATGCTGGTGGCTTTGATTAGTTTAGCCACGCAATTATACCTGGTTATATTTCCTCCAAAGAGGTTTTTAAAAGGAATATATTTTCGTGAGTTATTAGCGAAGTCGTGTGCATATTTTGGCTACACATTTGAATCTTCACTTTTGGACTCCGAACCAAACTGGGCTTTACTGCCAGTTCCATTGGTTAGTGGTCGGCCATCGCAGTATGAATTTCTACCCGAAGATGTGTTTCCAGTATTCAATAAGGGCATACCGACATCCTCAGATAGCACTCCTACCCTCTTAGCGTTCCTTAGAGGACTCGAAACAATGTTTAATGCACGAACTATCGTTAGGGGTGGAGAAGTACGCTTAGAACGTAGAGATTGGCTTCAAAATCAAACGACCTTGCAATTAACACCAGCATTATCTTTGCAATCTAAAAGAGATGATGAGTTCACATACAACACCGAGGATGTCTGGAAGCGTTATTATATCCATTATCGTATTGACACGCAAGATTCTAATACGCAAGATGGTCTGACGTATGACAATTCTGACACGGAATTATCTACCGAGGCTACATTCCCAATTACTAATCCCGATTTGGTGACCATAAAGGGTTTAAATGATGTGGAAATTCCTTTTGCCCTGGCTTGTCGTAAGGACAAATTATCGTTCGTGGAAGAAACGGCTCGTGAATTACTT
>TARA_R110000822_G_scaffold30475_1_pt1 | contig 16861 bp, 13 predicted proteins | sample TARA_R110000822 | Tara Oceans TARA_R110000822 (sample SAMEA4397666) | marine metagenome | biome: Polar Biome; feature: [SRF] surface water layer (ENVO:00010504); material: water (ENVO:00002006), including particulate matter (ENVO:01000060) such as... | depth 5 m | reverse complement strand
GAAAACAGACTCCCAGCAAACCACCAACCGTCAGGCGGCCCCCAACCCTTGGCAAAACCTCCCCATCATCCTCGACGCCCCCCTGGCCACCCGTTTCACCAAGCTCTACCGCCAACTCAAACCCTGGTGGGCCAAAGAAGCCCTCAAACGCGTTAGCCAGGGCCGCAAACCTCTTGGCTTTGAACAACTGCTTACCGTAGAGACCCACACCCAGCACCACGCTATGGTTAATCGCCTGGCCCATACCCGCCAGCCCGCTATAGTCATCACTGGCAGCGGCATGTGTAATGCCGGTCGCGTGGTCAATTACTTGAAAGCCATGCTGGGTGACCCCCGGCATAACGTGGTGTTTGTGGGCTACCAGGCCCAAGGCACGCCCGGCCGTGCCATTCAGCTACACGGGCCGCAGGGCGGTTATGTTGAGCTGGATGGTGAGCGCTACCCGATCAAAGCGGGAGTGCACACACTGGGAGGCTATTCCGCCCATGCGGATCAGAAAGGGTTGGTCGGGTTTATCACTGGCGTGCGTCACGGTCCTGAAGAGGTCAGGCTTGTGCACGGTGACGACGTAGCGAAGGCCAAGTTGGCAGCCGTTCTGCAGGCAGAGCCAAAGGTAAAATCGCGCGGAACAGTTGTTGTAATTCCCGCGGAGTAACTGATGCGGGTCAAAAGGCCTTTATGGCTACAGCGGCCACGGGACTGTCCCTTTTGGCCACTGGAATCCTGAAACGTCTTGTAAAACGTACGGTCTGGCGGTTATTATTGCCCACCTTTAACGCCACCCTGTGGCGTGCAGTCAATGCTGGTTTGCATCTGCTAAACCAGCCGGGTAGGGACAGGATGTCATCATTACAGCAGTACTCCGATTTATTCGGGCAGGGGCGCCTGCAGCGTGTGGGTCCGTGCGACCTTTTACCCGCTGAGCTTGACCCCTTCCCACGGGTGAAGTTCACCCGAGCTCTCCTAGCCAAAAAGTTTTCTTCAGGGCGGAATCCGTAACCGCTTAAAAATTTTGCCTGAAATTCAAACTAATCAGAAAAGGCGCAGTCGAACCGGCGCCAGCACTGCGACATGGTTTCGCAATGCAGTATTGCTGTAATGGTTAAAAATGTGCGCTCTGCCCTTGTCCTCAAGAAATCGACAACAAATCTTGGGGCGGTAGCGTGCTTAAGATCTGATGTATTAGTTTGAGAAGGGTAGGAACGGCGGCCCCGCCGCGAACAGATCTCTGTTCGTTCCAACCCACCCCCGAGCCAAATGCCTAAAAGCAAGGAAGATAGACAGAAAATGTGTGGAATCGTTGGCGCAGTTGCACTGCGCAATATCACCCCCATCTTGATCGAAGGCCTGCGTCGCCTCGAATACCGTGGTTATGATTCCGCCGGTGTTGCCGTACTGGCCGATGGCAATGGCATTCGACGTACGCGCGCCATGGGCAAAGTGGCAGAGCTGGAACAAGCCCTGGAATCCAACGCGGCCAACGGCCACTTGGGCATTGCCCATACCCGCTGGGCCACCCACGGCAAGCCCTCGGAACGAAATGCGCACCCGCATCTATCCGAACGATTGGCGGTAGTGCATAACGGCATTATTGAAAATCACCATGCACTCCGCACCCGCTTGCAGTCACAGGGCTACGAATTTACTTCCGATACCGATACCGAAGTGGTCGCCCATTTGTTGGCCCACCACTACGGTCGCAAGCAGGACATGCTCAGCGCTTTGCGTAGCACCCTGGAAGAGCTGCGCGGCGCTTATGCACTCGGGGTCATCCACCAGGATGAGCCCAATACTCTCTATTGCGCCCGTATGGGCAGCCCGCTGGTGATAGGCGTGGGCAGTGAAGAGCACTTTATTGCTTCTGACCCCTTGGCGCTTTTGCAGGTGACTGATCAGTTTATTTACCTGGATGAAGGCGATCACGCCCGGTTGACACTGAACAGCTGCGAGATATGGAACAGCCAAAACCGCGCCATGACCTATCCGGTGCAGCGCTATGCCCATGCCGCACACAGCCTGGACAAAGGTGAATACCGGCACTTCATGCTCAAGGAAATTTATGAGCAGCCCCGCGCGGTCACCGATACCTTGGCTGGTCTGCTCGGAGAAGAACGCGTTCTAACTGCCGTGTTGGGCCCCGATGCAGAAAATCACCTGAAAGATGTCCGCAATATTCATATTGTGGCCTGCGGCACCAGTTACCACGCCGGCCTAGTAGCGCGTTATTGGCTGGAAGAGCAGACCGGGTTGCCATGCCAGGTAGAAGTGGCCAGTGAGTACCGCTATCGCCATGTATCTGTGCCGGAAGGCACCCTGCTGATTACCCTGTCCCAGTCCGGGGAAACGGCCGATACGCTGGCCGCCTTACGCCATGCAAAGAAGCAGGGTTACCTGGGCACACTAGCCATTTGCAACGTAGCCGGCAGCTCACTGGTACGCGAAGCAGATTGGCGCTTGCTGACTCACGCCGGCCCCGAGATCGGCGTTGCCTCCACCAAAGCATTCACTACCCAGTTAGTCGCCTTGCTCTGGCTTACCACCGCCCTGGCCCAGGAGCGTAAGCGAGCCCCAGAAATGATTGCCGCCAATATCCGCGCGCTGCGTAGCTTGCCAAAGCTGATCGAGCAAGTATTGGAGCTGGATGGCGTGATTGAACACCTGGCCCAAACCTTCGCTAATAAGCACCACGCCCTTTTTCTCGGTCGCGGCACCCATTACCCCATCGCCATGGAAGGTGCACTGAAGCTTAAAGAGATCTCTTACATCCATGCAGAAGCCTATGCCGCTGGTGAGCTTAAGCACGGCCCGCTAGCGCTGGTGGATGAAGATATGCCAGTGGTCAGCGTTGCCCCAAGCGACAGCCTGCTGGAAAAACTCAAATCCAACCTGCAGGAAGTCCGCGCGCGTGGCGGCCAGTTGATCAACTTTGCCTGCGAACGGGCAGACCTGGATAATGGAGAGGGCATCACCCACATTAAACTGCCATGGGTTTATGAAACTATCTCCCCCATCGTATACACGATCCCTTTGCAGCTGCTGAGTTACCACGTTGCCTTGGTAAAGGGTACAGATGTAGACAAACCCAGAAACCTGGCTAAGTCCGTCACCGTAGAGTAATCCGGTAAATTTCACCCAAATAGGTAGGGGCGGTCGCCCGGCCACGAACAGACGAACACATATAGGCATCCAAGCAACATGCAAAAACTTAAAACCCTCTGCATCTTCGGCACCCGGCCAGAAGCAATAAAAATGGCTCCTCTGGCTCTCAGCCTGGCAGCAGACGACCGTTTTGACGCCAAGGTTTGTGTGACTGGGCAGCACCGCGAGATGCTGGATCAGGTCTTGGACCTGTTTGAACTGAAGCCAGATTATGACTTGAACATCATGAAACCTGGCCAGGATCTGACTGATGTGACAGCGGGAATACTAACTGGTCTTAAATCAGTGCTCGCTAAGTTTAAGCCAGATATCGTGTTGGTCCATGGCGACACTGCAACGACATTTGCAGCAAGCTTAGCTGCGTACTATCAACAGATTGCAGTCGCGCACGTGGAAGCTGGCCTGCGTACTGGCAACATCTACTCTCCTTGGCCTGAGGAGGGTAACCGGAAACTGACCGGAGCCTTGGCTACTTTGCATTTTGCACCTACTGCAACATCAAAGCAGAACCTGTTGAATGAAGGTGTAAGCGATAACAGCATAAGCGTCACGGGTAACACCGTGATTGATGCGCTGCTCGACGTAGTAAAAAAGCTTGAAACCAACGAAAAACTCAAGCAGCAGTTCAGCGAACAATTCAACTTTTTGCATTTAGACAAAAAACTGATTTTGGTCACTGGGCACCGCCGTGAAAGTTTTGGTGGCGGCTTTGAACGCATCTGCCAAGCCCTGGTAGATACGGCAAAAGCACACCCGGATGTTGAGGTGCTTTATCCGGTGCATTTAAATCCCAACGTACGCGAGCCGGTAAACCGCTTGCTGCAGGGCATCGGCAACGTCCATTTGATCGAGCCGCTGGATTACCTTCCTTTCGTTTATTTGATGAACCGCGCTCATATTATTCTGACCGATTCCGGCGGAATACAGGAGGAGGCGCCGTCACTCGGCAAGCCTGTACTGGTAATGCGCGACACCACAGAGCGACCGGAGGCGGTAGAGGCGGGCACCGTGAAATTGGTAGGCACCGAGATAACTGCGATTATTGATAATCTGGAATTACTGCTATCTGACAAAGTGGCGTACGAGCAGATGTCGCGCGCTCATAACCCATATGGCGATGGCCAGGCATGCGGCCGCATTCGGGAAAGCTTGCTAGCCTGGCAGGCCAAGCAATAATTTAATTTTTGATATTGACGTCTTATTAGATTAAGGAAGCACCATGACATTCAACACCATATCCATGATTGGTCTCGGCTACATCGGCCTACCGACAGCTGCCGTCTTCGCTTCACGGAAAATCAAAGTAATAGGCGTAGACGTAAACCAGAAAGCCGTGGATACCATCAATCGTGGCGAAATCCACATTGTTGAACCTGATCTGGACATGGTAGTGCATGCGGCGGTAAAGGAAGGCTACCTGAGAGCTACGACCACTCCTGAACCGGCCGATGCGTTTCTTATCGCAGTGCCAACGCCATTTAAAGGCGATAACCATGATCCTGATCTGTCCTATATCGAGTCAGCTTCCAAAGCCATTGCGCCGGTCCTAAAAACAGGTGATCTGGTTATTCTGGAGTCTACCTCACCGGTGGGTGCAACCGAACAGATGGCTGAATGGTTGGCAGAGGCGCGTCCTGACCTGACCTTCCCCCAAACGCACGCTGAAAACTCTGATATTCGAGTAGCGCATTGTCCTGAACGGGTGTTGCCGGGTCACGTTCTACGAGAGTTGGTGCAGAATGACCGCATTATTGGCGGCATGACAGCGAAGTGCTCGGAAGTTGCCTGCGCCCTTTATAAAACGTTTGTTGAGGGTGAGTGCGTAGTAACTAACGCGCGAACGGCTGAAATGTGCAAGTTAACTGAAAATAGCTTTCGTGATGTGAATATTGCGTTTGCAAATGAACTTTCAATGATATGCGATAAGTTGAGTGTCGATGTTTGGGAATTGATAAGGCTGGCTAATCGCCATCCTCGCGTGAGTATACTTCAGCCAGGCCCTGGAGTGGGCGGGCACTGTATTGCTGTAGACCCATGGTTTATTGTAAGTAAAACGCCAGATGTGGCACGAGTGATAAAAACCTCAAGGGAGGTTAATGATTCGAAGCCGGATTGGGTGGTTGATAAAGTTTTGATGGAAGTGGATAACTTGGTTGGTAAGGGTGGCGGGAGGGATGGTGGAGTTACGGTGGCGTGTTATGGGTTGGCCTTTAAAGCTGATATAGATGATTTGCGTGAAAGTCCGGCGATGAGTATTGTAAAAGATATAGCGGTTAAAACTAATGCGAAGGTTTTGGCTGTGGAGCCGAATATAAAGAGTCTTGAGACAAATTTGGCTTCTCGGGTCGTATTTAGTGATTTTGAAACCGCTTATAATAATGCGGATATTCACGTGCTTTTGGTTGATCATTCTCAATTTAAAAGATGTGTAAGGCCCAAAGGCGTGATCATTGATACCAAGGGGATTTGGGTCGGATGAAGCCTTTCATGCGGCGCATAGAAGCTAGCAAGTGCGGGAATGTAGAGTTGTTTTTCCTCTATGCCCTTTTTGCGTCTTTAGGTCTCATGTCTTTCGTGCCTGACTTTACGCAACCGTCGACCTATTTATTTATCATATTTTATTTTTGTATGTTGTTGTTATGGGTCGTGAAGGTAGGCCGCTTTCTTAAAGTGGACCGCATGGGGTTGATAATATTATTTTTCTTGTTGTATTTGGCTTGTGTAGGGGTTCCTCTGGCGATGTTGCAAGGTAGGGAGCTGCCTGATGCTTTAAGAGCGCTAACGCCATTTGTGTTTCTTATAACGTATTTATATTTTCATGATCTTGCCTCTAGAAATAGGGTTCTGGTTTTAAGGCTGATTTTGGTGTCGTCTGTTGTGTGGATGTTGAAAGTGTATCTTTTAAGCTATCAGGATGTGATTAGCTTTTTTTCTGGCTCGCTTGGCCGCTTGACTTACGCATCCTCTGATTTGTTAGTGCCATTCGCTTTGGTGGGATTTTGCGTTTCTTTGTATGTTGAGCCGTTGCGGGCGCCGGTTAGGCTCTTACTGTTGGGAGCTTTTTTGATGCTCATAATTGCGTCTGGATATAGAGCGCAAATATTGATAGCGATGGCTGTTGTTTTGATTTACTTAAAATTTTGGAAGTCAGCGCTAGGCGTCTTTGCGGGCGTTGTTCTATTTCTGGTTTCGCTGTATGTGGTTTTCTATACAGGGGTTTTTGATGTGTTAGTGCAACGAATGCAGGGGTCTGCAGGCGACTCTGTTCGGGCTCAGGAGTGGAGCTTTGCGTGGACTAACTTCTTAAGCTCTCCTGTTTGGGGCAATGGTTTAGGTACTCCAGTTTCAGTAGAATATACGCGAGGAGGGCTTGGGTCCTCGATAGAGAAAGATAATGTGCCTTATGTGCATAACCTAATAGCATATTTTTTGATGAATTCAGGGCTGATAGGGTTTCTGGGTGTGGCGATGATTTTCATCTGGCCGTTGAAGAATATGACTGGGATAATTGTGCAGAAGCTTCCGAAGCTTCAAGAGGGAGCTGTTGTTTTGCTGTTTTCTTTGATGCTTTTCTTTATGGTCTCGGCCTCTTTTCGGCAAATACAGATGATGGTGGTGTTTTCTGCGGCCTTGAGCATAGTTAAACTTTCTAAGAAAAATTTGCATGAGGTGGATTTAAAGTGTCTTTAGTCCATCAGTTTCTTAGTGTTGCTCTGCTTTTGTTGCAGGTTGGGCTTTTTCCTTATTTGATTGGCGTCGACGAATTTGGTGTGGCGGTACTTGTATTGTCGCCTCTATATTTTGCTCAGGCGCTGGCAGAGCCGGTTTTTCAAGCGTGCTTTAATAAAGGCGGAGGTGTGGCGTTTAATTTTTACTTTGTCGCGCTCTCTTCTTTTTTGATGTTAATTGCCTCTATCGGGTTTTCAGTATATTTCTTGCCTTTCTTTAGTTTTGCGCTGATAGTTTTGCTTGTGTGTTTTTTGGTGTCTTATGTTTTTTTTACCGCTATGCAGTCTGCATTGTTAGCAAATGATGAGCTGGGAGTTGTCGTTGTTGGTGGGTTTATCTTGGTGTTGACTTACTCTGTCGTTGCGTTGGTTTCTTTTGATTTGGGGTATGTTGCAGTATTTTTGAGTGGCTTTTTTGGTTTCTTTCTGGCGTCATTGTTTTATTTTTTTTATTTGCTTAAGCGGGATAGAGTTTGTTTCTCTTTTAGTGTTTTCTTTGAGGATTTTGGTGGGGGGCGGTTTATATTTGGTACTATGTCTTTTCGACTGCCTGTCATAATTATTAATAATGGCTTTTTAATAATTATGGGGTTGTTTGCAGTGCCGACAAGCACAATTGCGACAGTCAAGATTTTGGTTTCAGCAGCCGGAGCGGGCCGATATGCTAATTTGGTGCCACTGGCTTTGCTGCAGGCTCGGCTCGCAGAGTGGATATATCGGGGTGGTCGCGGTGGTGCGGTTAGGGCTATTAAATACTACCTGGTTTCCTTTTTCTTTTTTGCGGTTTTGTTCCCCGGAGCTTTTTACTTGTACACTGAAGTCGTGGGAGGGGTCTACCCTGACTGGTGGTTGCTATTAATTGTTCCCTTTTTTGTGTTGCTTCAACCTATTTCATACTTCTATTTCATCATAAAGGATCGAGATGGAAGGGCTGGTTATAGAGAGTTTCTATTTCTTGCGGTTGCTCTGGTTGCCTTGGTGGTGTGGTGTCTGTATTTAAATGTTGAGCCGCTTTATGTGTTTGCAGGTATGATTTTGGTTTCGATTGTCTACTTTTCCATATTGCTAGCTACTAATAGGATGTTTTTAAAAAGATGAATCAAATTCTACAGGATATGGCCAGTGGAGAGACGAAGTTGGTGAGCTCCCCAGTGCCGAATGCAGGTAAAGAATCGTTGCTTATAGATACTGGAGTGACGTTGATTTCCGCTGGTACGGAAAGGATGTTGGTTGATTTTGGTAGGTCTTCTTATCTGGAAAAAGCTCGCCAGCAACCCGAAAAAGTAAAAATGGTTCTTGAGAAAGTTCAAACGGACGGCTTGATGACCACCGTTGAGGCTGTTCAATCCAAGCTGGCCCAGCCTTTGCCATTGGGCTATTGCAACGTGGGCGTCGTAAGCCAAGTAGGCAAGGGTGCTGAAATCTTTAAGGTGGGGGATCGGGTGGTTTCCAATGGCCCTCACGCAGACGTTGTGCGTGTACCCAAAAACCTTTGTGCGCGGATTCCAGATGAAGTCAGTGATGAGGAAGCTTCGTTCGTTGTAGTCGCCAGCATTGGGTTGCAAGGTATTCGCTTGGCGGAGCCAACACTTGGTGAATGTTTTGTAGTGACAGGCGTTGGCCTTATTGGGTTACTGACAGTACAGCTGTTGCGCGCCCATGGTTGCCGTGTGTTGGCTATCGATTTTGATGACTCAAAGCTGGAGCTGGCCAAGCGTTTTGGTGCGCAAGTCTGCAACCCAGGTAAGGGGGAAGACCCTGTCGCGGCCGGTATGGCTTTCAGTCGTGGCGTTGGTGTTGACGGCGTGATCATTACCGCGTCTACCAAGGTGAGTGATCCGGTTACGCAGGCGGCCCGTATGAGCCGCAAGCGCGGTCGTATAGTGCTGGTTGGTGTGACTGGCCTGGAGCTCAATCGCGCTGATTTTTACGAAAAAGAGCTCACATTCCAGGTTTCTTGTTCATACGGCCCCGGTCGCTACGACCCCGCTTATGAGGAGCAGGGCCAGGACTACCCACTCGCGTTTGTGCGCTGGACAGAGCAGCGTAACTTTGAAGCGGTGTTGGATATGATGGCCAGCGGTCAAGTTGATGTTAAGCCGTTGATCACCCATCGTTTCGAGTTTGAAGATGCTCCCAAAGCCTACGATCTGTTGACGACAGATAAAACGGCGCTTGGCATTCTACTCAAGTATGCGAGCGAGCCATCAACCAGGCACGTTACCACCGTGAAATTGTCGGGTGGCGCGGCATCCGGGAACGCCCAGAAGCCTGTTGTTGGTTTTGTAGGTGCTGGAAATTACGCATCCAGAATGCTGATTCCTGCGTTCAAAGCTGCGGGTGCTCAACTGCACACTATTGCAACCTCCGGTGGCATTAACGGCGTGGTGCACGGAGAGAAGACCGGCTTCGCTGAGGCCACGACCGACACACAGGGGATGATTGATAACCCGGCGATAAATACAATTGCTATCGTAACTCGGCACAACACGCATTCAAGCTTTGTCAGTGCAGCTTTGCGCGCAGGAAAAAACGTATTTGTTGAGAAGCCGCTGGCCATCACCCTTGATGAACTTGCCAGTGTGGAGAGCGCTTATCAGGCAGCGCAGGTGGATGGCAGAACCCATTTGATGGTGGGCTTCAATCGCCGTTTCTCCCCACAAGTCCAGAAGATGAAAGCGTTGCTTGCGTCGGTCAAAGAACCAAAATCATTCATCATGACGATGAACGCAGGCGCAATTCCTGCGGATCACTGGACGCAGGATAACGCGGTTGGTGGCGGAAGAATCATCGGTGAGGCTTGTCATTTTATTGACTTGATGCGTTTTCTTGCAGGCTCCGAGATTGTCTCTGTCCAGGCCAGACGCATGGGGGATTGCGACTCGGTTGCTGTGACTGAAGACAAAGCCTCCATCACCCTCGGTTTTGCTGACGGTTCATTCGGCACCATTCTGTATTTGGCCAATGGCGCTGCCAGTTTTCCGAAAGAGCGGGTCGAGGTTTTTGCCGCAGGACGTGTACTGCAGTTGGACAATTTCCGGAAGCTCAGAGGCTTTGGTTGGCCTGGATTCAAGAAAATGAACCTCTGGAAACAGGATAAAGGTCAAAGCGCCTGTGCTGCCGCGTTCCTATCAGCCATTGAAAATGGCAGTGAATCACCTATTCCCATCGAAGAGATATTCGAAGTGGCGAGGGTGAGCATTGAGGCTACCGAGATTCTGCGTAATCAATGAGTAACTTCTCTACGAAGGCATCAACTGCTTTGAGCTTGGGACTACCGAACCTTGGACGTGCCATTGGTTACAAGCTGGGTGTTCGTGCAGGTATTAACCCGGTGCGGCGCCTTTCTGCGGTTGTATCTGCAGGCCCTTTTTTTTGCGCTCAGGAGCCTTCCGCTGGTACGGCAGTGATACCGCGGGTTGGCTGGTATACGCATGCGGAGGCTTTTGGGCGGCCACTGCATGATCTGGGTACATCATCCGTGCCCAATTGGCTTGCCGGATGCTACACAGGGCAAGTTGTACCCTTAGCTGGCCGAGAGTGGTGGCGGATACCCGATTTTGACTCTTCGGTTGGCGATATCAAAACCGTCTGGGAAGCGTCGCGATTTGACTGGGTATTGGCTTGCGTACAGAACCACATCGCTGGTGATATTGCTGCACACCAGCGCTTGGAGACATGGCTATCTGACTGGCTTGTTCACAACCCACCTTATAAAGGGCCGAACTGGAAGTGTGGTCAGGAAGCATCCATTCGGGTGATGCACTTGGCAATGGCTGCGCAGATGCTTGGGGAGACTGCGTCTTCTCAAAAGGCATTACTCCAATTGGTTCGAGCACATTTGCTGCGTATAGCACCAACTATTCAGTATGCGATGGCTCAGGATAATAACCACGGCACCTCTGAAGCCGCTGCTCTTTTCATTGGAGGCAGTTGGCTAGAGTTGAATGGTGACCAACAAGGGCACGCATGGGTAAAGTTGGGCCGCAAATGGCTTGAAAACAGAGCTGCTCGGTTGATTGAGGTAGATGGCAGTTTTAGCCAATATTCCTTGAATTATCACCGTGTGATGCTGGATACGTTCTGCATGGTGGAAGTCTGGCGGCTTAAGCACGGTTTGAGTAAGTTCAGCTCGCGTTTCAATGAGCGCGCAAAAGCAGCAACTCATTGGCTAACTCTAATGATTCAGGCTAGTAATGGTGATGGCCCAAATCTGGGCGCCAATGATGGTGCGCGCTTATTGCCGCTGACCGATACCGATTACCGCGACTATCGGCCATCAGTGCAGCTTGCGTCGGTTTTGTTCAAGCAGGCGCGGGCTTATGAGGGTGACGGTAGCTGGAACATGCCATTGGCATGGCTGGATATCAAATTGCCTTCCGCTATTCTGCCGCCGCCCGTTAGCACGCAGTTTGATCAGGGCGGATACATGGTATTGCGCAATGGACCATCGATGGCGATGTTGCGCTACCCACGGTTTCGCTTCAGGCCAAGCCAGGCGGATGCGTTGCATCTGGATCTCTGGATAGACGGTGAAAATTGGTTGAGGGATGCGGGATCGTACAGCTATAACACGGAACCTCAATGGCTTGAGTATTTCCCCGGCACCGCTGCGCATAATACTGTGCAGTTTGATGACCGCGATCAGATGCCGCGGCTTAGCCGGTTTCTTTTCGGTGACTGGCTGAAAACAAGTTCTCTTGAACCTTTGGACTTTCTCAATAATGAACAGAGCTTTGCGGCTGGTTACCAGGACAAACAGAGCTGTAAGCATCGTCGCAGGGTGGTGATGGCTGATAGTTCTCTAGTCGTGACTGATGACGTCAGTGGGTTTCAACGTAGGGCTGTGTTGCGCTGGCGTTTGCGGCCTGGTGATTGGAAGCTGGACGCGTCTACCCAGACTCTTAAGTTGGATGGCTTTAGTCTAAAAGTGGCTGCCGATGTACCTCTGTTGCGTTTTGAATTGGTAGAGGGCTGGGAGTCGCGGTATTACCTGCAAAAAACTGCTCTACCAGTTCTGGAAGTTGAGATCGATCAGCCGACAAGGCTGGTCAGTACCTTTGAATGGATGGTCCGGTGAAAGTACTTTATTTCCATCAGCATTTCGTTACACCCAAGGGCGCTGGCGCCATACGTTCATATGCAATGGCTCGCAAGCTGATCGAGCGTGGCCATAGAGTTACCATGGTTTGTGGCAGCGCCCAGGGCGGCACAACTGGTCTCGAAGGGCCTTTTATAAAGGGGCAGCGTCGCGGCCTGGTGGATGGTATAGATGTAGTCGAATTGAATCTGGGGTATTCCAATAGCGATGGATTTGCCAAGCGCATCCAGACCTTTCTCAGCTTCGCCATTCGTAGTGTGAAAATCGCCCTGAGCGAGCAATACGATCTGGTTTTTGCTACTACCACGCCGTTGACGGCGGGTATACCCGGCATTCTAGCGCGCTGGCTCCGTGGCAAACCTTTTGTTTTTGAGGTAAGGGACTTATGGCCGGAATTACCTAAAGCCATGGGTGTAATAAAGAACCCAGCTGTATTGTGGGCTATGGGCGTATTGGAGTGGGCGAGCTACCGCTCAGCGCACCGAGTGATTGGCCTATCTCCTGGAATAGTGGAGGGCATTCGGGCGAGGGGTGTTCCGGCTGAACGTATTGCTATGATCCCCAATGGCTGCGATCTCGATATTTTTTCAGCTGATGGTGAGCCTTGGCGTCCTGAGAGTATCGCTGACTCCGATTTGATGGCTATTTTTGCTGGTACGCACGGCATGGCCAACGGCTTGGATGCAGTGCTGGACGCAGCAGCGGTATTGAAACGCAGAGATCGCAATGACATCAAGCTTCTGCTGATAGGCAATGGCAAGCTTAAAGCCCAATTGCAGGCTCGAGCGACAAGGGAAGATCTCAGCAACGTTGTATTTCATGACCCTGTCACCAAGGCGCGTTTGGCTGGCCTGATGCAAGCTACGGATATTGGAATGCAGATTCTGGCGAACGTGCCCGCTTTCTATTACGGGACTTCGCCTAACAAGTTCTTTGATTACATAGCCGCAGGTTTGCCCGTCCTTAACAACTATCCTGGGTGGCTGTCAGACATGATTGAGGCCGAAAACTGCGGCTATGCTGTACCCCCAGCTGATCCTGAAGCTTTCGCTGATGCGCTGGAGCAGGCTGCTGGTGAGAGGGAGCGGTTGAAGGAGATGGGGCAAAACGCCCGTCAGCTTGCAAGCAACCAATTTGATAGGGTTGGACTGTCGGCTAAATGGGTTAGCTGGTTGGAGGGGGCTGTTTAGGGGCTTAAGCTACGCGCTGATGAAGCCGAAAGCCTCTAAGGCTGATGATTGGCCAGCTTCGCCTGTGGACTAATGATTATTTCTTGAGCCCGCATCAGTTAGTTAATACCGGGTTCGGAGTTGTAAATATGATGTTTAAACGTGTTTTTGACGTTGTTGCTTCTTTAACTGCATTGCTTCTATTGTCCCCCGTCATCTTGCTGGTAGCCTGGAAGATCAGCCGTAAAATGGGCTCTCCCGTTCTTTTCAGGCAGGTTCGTCCGGGATTGAATGGCAAGCCATTTGAAATGGTGAAATTCCGCACCATGAAAGATGCCATTGACGCCCAGGGTAACCCTTTACCTGATTCCGAACGACTGACTTCTTTTGGCCAGTTCTTGCGGTCATCCAGCCTGGATGAGTTACCGGAGTTGTGGAATGTGCTCAAGGGCGATATGAGCTTGGTAGGGCCGCGGCCGCTGTTGATGGAGTATTTACCGCTTTATTCAGCAGAACAGTATCGCCGACATGATGTGAGGCCTGGGGTGACCGGTTGGGCCCAGATCAATGGGCGTAATACGCTCAGCTGGGAGGACAAGTTCGCCCTGGACGTCTGGTATGTGGACAACCGTAGCCTGTGGTTGGATATCAAAATCCTGTTTCTTACCATTAAAAAGGTAGTCGTTCGGGACGGTATCAGTGCCGATGGTGAGGCCACCATGAGCCGTTTTGAAGGTAACGGTTTTGGAGATAAACATGACTGAAACACTTATAGGGATATACGGAGCGAGCGGTTTTGGTCGTGAAGTAATGCCTCTTGTAAAAGCCGAATACTATAAAGTCTTTCCTGATGTGCGTTTTGTATTCGTTGATGATAACGCTGGTGGGGACATGCTAAATGGCTACCCGGTATTGAGCTATCCTGAATTCTTATCTAACCAAGCCCAGAATAAATTTGTCGTGTTGGCTATCGCGAGTAGTGTTGTGAGGCAAAAGTTGGAGGCCAGATGTGAAGCGGATGAAATCGGTGTTCTATCTGTTATTGCAGATAACGTCGTAACACTTGATGCTGTTGAAGTTGGTGAGGGAGCTATCCTATGTCACTTCACCCAGCTAACCTCGAACATACGAATTGGCCGACAGTTCCACGCCAATATCTATAGTTATGTGGCACATGATTGTGTCATAGGCGATTATGTTACCTTCGCGCCTGGTGTCCGTTGTAACGGGAATATCCATATCGGAGACCATGCTTACATCGGTACAGGTGCAATTATCAAGCAGGGGACTCCTGGAAAGCCTTTAGTAATAGGCAAAGGAGCCGTTGTTGGAATGGGGGCCGTAGTTACAAAAGATGTCGCTCCTGGCGTGACTGTCATTGGTAACCCAGCGCGCCCGTTAGTCAAGCCGTAGTTTACCGATGCAACAATTTACTTACTTTTCTCTCAAGCGGGCTTCGCCCGTTTTTTCTAGCTTCAGAGGCTCTTTCCATGCTTAACACTCCTTTCGCCCCATGGCCCTCTTTTACCCAGGAAGAGGCAGCTGCCGTTAGCGAAGTGTTACTTTCAAACAAGGTCAACTATTGGACAGGCCAGCATGGCCGTGAGTTTGAAAAGGAATTTGCTGCGTGGGCTGACTCTAACTATGCCATTGCCCTAACCAACGGCACCGTAGCGCTGGACCTGGCGCTGAAAGCGCTTGACGTGGGCCCGGGTGACGAGGTGATTGTGACATCACGCACGTTTTTGGCTTCTGCCTCTAGCATCGTGACGGCAGGGGCTGTGCCCATTTTTGCTGATGTTGATGCCGACTCGCAGAACATTACTGCTGAGACAGTGCGTGCGGTATTAAGCGATCGCACTAAGGCGATCATTTGTGTGCATTTGGCCGGCTGGCCCTGCGATATGGACCCGATCTTGGCCTTGGCTGCTGAGCATAATATTTATGTGATCGAAGATTGCGCTCAGGCGCATGGTGCACGTTATAAAGGGCGTTCGGTAGGCTCCATCGGCCATATCAGTGCCTGGTCCTTCTGCCAGGACAAGATCATGACTACCGGCGGCGAGGGTGGCATGGTGACCACTAGCGATCGTGAGCTGTGGTCGCGTATGTGGTCCTACAAGGATCACGGTAAAAGCTGGGAAGCGATTTACGAGCGTGAGCATCCTCCGGGCTTCCGCTGGCTGCATGACAGTTTTGGTACTAACTGGCGTATGACCGAGTTGCAGGCGGTGATCGGGCGGATTCAACTCACACGCATGGCGGATTGGACCGCAGCGCGCACGGCCAATGCCGAGCGTATTTGGCAGACTTGCCGTGACTTGCACGTGGTGCGGGTACCGGCCTTTGCGTGTGCCGGCAGTTGTGATGCGGATTGCGCCAGCCGCAATCAATGCACCCATGCGCATTACAAATGCTATGTGCAGGTGCGCCCTGAGCAGCTAGCTGCCGGCTGGAGCCGTGATCGGATTGTGGAGCAGATCGTTGCCCGTGGCGTGCCCTGCTTTCAGGGGTCTTGCTCCGAGGTGTACCTGGAAAAAGCCTTTGATGATACGGGCTGGCGGCCTGCCGAGCGTTTGCCGGTAGCGCGAGAGCTGGGTGAGACCAGTTTGATGTTTCTGGTGCACCCGACCTTGACGACGGCCGAGATGGATAAGACCTGCGCGATAATCGCAGAGGTGTTGGGCGAAGCCGGTCTCTGATTCTAGCGTTTTGCACTGCACCTGATTCGGTTTAAGGCTTGTTTAGCTTATCGAGCAGGTGCTCGACGATCCCAGGGTCGAGCTTTTCCCCGTCCCAGCCGACGATAGTTATGGACTCTGCTGCTGACTGGTTGGAGGCGTGCTGTATCAGCGCTTGCAGATTCTCTGGCCGATACGCTATGGCTGTTATGTCTTTATGCGGCGGCGCGTCGTGTTGCACCTGTTGCAGTTGCCAACGCTGCAGGGCCGAGATGTGCAGGCGCTCATTGATTGCGTGCTCATTCTGTTTAGGCAGATTGCGGCGGCTGTGCTGAGGTTTGAGGTTGTTACGGATTAGCGCATCCAGCTTGCCGGAGGCGGGCGTGAGTACGCCGCACAGTGTGCGCAGGTAAGGTAAGGTGTGACTCAGCATGGCGCGGTAGAGCAGGGTTCGGCTTTCCACGCCTTTGCCATGAATGCAGTCTTCTATCTTTTCGCAGCTCGGTTCCAGGGCTGCATCGGTTACTTCCAGATCGGTATGCGCGCGCAGACGTTTGACCATCCAGTCCAGGGTGATGTCTGACAGCCGGCTATCGGCATAGGACCCGCCGATATTCGAATGCACGCCGGCAAACCACACCTGCTCGACTATCTGCCCCGGCGGCAGGGATTGGTTCAAGGGCTTTTCCCATAACGTGGGCGGGAAGGCGGGGCGTTTTTCATCGATGGCCAGCGCGTGCAAGGCCACCTCAACCTGTGGCCCCAGGTGCACGTCATGGAAATACCAGCGGGAAGAGAAGGATTTGTGCCTGGCCCATTCCCCCGGTATGCCCAGAGAGCCCACGGTATCCCATACCCCGATGCATTTAATAGCGACGTTGGCGTACCGGCGGATGCCGGTAATGCTGGCGATGGCAGCTTGTTTACATTCTGTGCTTTGTTTGGTGCGGCGAATGCTGAGTATGTCATCCAGTTGTTCCCCCTCTGGCAGGATAGTTGTCACCCTCTGATTTCAACCAGATA
>TARA_R110000822_G_scaffold302649_1_pt1 | contig 16890 bp, 27 predicted proteins | sample TARA_R110000822 | Tara Oceans TARA_R110000822 (sample SAMEA4397666) | marine metagenome | biome: Polar Biome; feature: [SRF] surface water layer (ENVO:00010504); material: water (ENVO:00002006), including particulate matter (ENVO:01000060) such as... | depth 5 m | reverse complement strand
TGTAGCTCTAAGCTTCTATTTGTTTAAGGGATTTCTGCTTTCCCCTCTTTGAACAGGTTTGTCTCTGTTTAATTAAATGCAGTGGACTTGAACCACTATTACAATAATACGTTCTATCTTGATTAAGACCTGCTTGTATTTGGTCACCGTTATTATAACCTCGCCCATAAAAGAGACATATTTATGTTTCATTGTGTTGAGTTTTAATGTGAGTTATAAACATCAACACCTACATGATATATCCCAGGGAGGTTCACATTGTAAGTGCTGATGTTATTTTTTAATGTACAGAGAAGTTAAGCTTCACCGTTTTAACGGGCTATCCCTTATTATACTGTTCGCCTTCTTAACTAGCCAAGGTATAAATTACATTAATAGTTATTTACTTTATATCCAACAGGTGTTAAATACCCTTTACGTTGGTCATATGTCATACAATGTTTTTCACCTATTTCAGAGGTAAACAAATCATATTGTTGATTAGTACGTTTATACGTTCTTCCTTTAACAAAGGCAAGACCATACATTTTAGTATCCGTACTGAAGTCTTTAATACATAAGAACATCTCCTGTATAGGTTCAGGTTTAGAACCTAAGAATGGATGATGTTTATCTGTTGATGCTATAATAATACCATCATGTTCAATGTCATAACGTCCTATATGTCCAACAGGTATCTTAGCACCTTGTACTAAGAATAATGTACTCATTGGCATACCATTAGGTGTATAAAATACAACCTTGTCATTTGTTTCAATTGTGTTCATTTGTCGAGTTTTAAAGGGTTTATAAAGCCCAAAGTATTATTATTTTAAGTGAGCAATTAATGCTTGTAATGTAAATCCACCAGCACGAACAATTACTTTAACTTGTTTGCCAGTTATTAGAGTTACAATTTGATGTCTTGAGAATGGTACGTATTTACCTCTTTTGTCTTTTTTAATATGCACATCACTAATAGATGCACCAGCGGGTAAACTCTCTTTTAAGAGCATACCTGAGTTTAGTGCTAATGTTTTCATAATGTCATCTGTTTTTGTAATGTCCATAGTGTCGAGTTTTAATAAAGATTAATAATACCTCTCATTGATGCTATCTCCGAGAGGTTTAATGTTGTTAGTACAAATCATCATTATAACTGATATTATGCTGGTTCCTAATATCGTTATTTAAACAGTTGTCATATTCAAAACAAGCAAGTGATGATCTATCACCATATACAGGATGGATTAGTTTATGATTATTAGGACATTTAACTGTATATGATTTATATTTATTTTCATACAACCAAAAAAGTATTTTAGTGGTAAATGTTTTATCTTCAACTCTAAGTTGTAAGTTTTCTTTACAAGTAGGGCATATTCCAGCTTTTAAATGTTGTTTAAAGCGTTTTACATCCTTTTTAGATTTCTTTAGTAATTTACGTGCTTTATTATACATAATTGAGTGTTATTTATATTGTTAAACCTGACATTTTAATGTTTCGTCACCTTTCAGTGTTACTCATCAGAGGTTTTAAAAGATGATTAAAGCTATGACATACTGAGACATAGTGTTTGTGAGTTGTTAAAAAGAGAGGAGAGAGTGAGTGTGAGTTTAATCAGACATACTGATCTATACACTTACATACACTCTCTTGGGGTCCTCTCTGCTATTCTAAGGTACATTTAAGCACTTTACTATTGAAACTGATACATCAGTGTCACATAGTGAGATTAAGTGAGTCAAACAGCTTAAAATAGACTTTATCTACACCTTAGGTCAAGACCTAAGACACAAGATAATGTTAATTGAATTTAACAAAAGGTAGCCTAAGCTACCTATTGATAGTGATGTTACTGAGCAACAGTACCATCAGTAGTTAAATTGGCGAAGCCTTTTAACTGTTCAGCATCGATTAAGTTTGCAACGTCAAACTTACCGTCGTTAAGATGGACTTGGGCGTAGCCCGCTCCATCGCCGTTTAATTGTACTTCTATGTCAATTGACTTCCCTTCTGTATAATCCGTAGGATTTGCTTGAAGTAGTTTATTCCAAACTATGGCAGAGCCATTTTGGATAACTCCGTTATTATCTTTGATACTAACCTTAGCCCAATGATAGAGGGTGGTTTCACCGTCTTTATTGGTAAGCTCCTTAGGCGTAGCCTCAGGTGTTACTGTTGACTGTACTTGTGCAGGCATCACTGCTAACATTACTCCTGGTAATGTATTGTGGGCAATTATTTTGCTCATAATGTAATTATTTAAGTTATTAAATTAATTCAACGCGGGGTCACCCGCAAAACCAAAAAAGAGTGGGGGTTGATAGTAGATTATATCACACACTCGATAACAAACCTTTTTTGAAAAAAAAATTATTTTAAAAATAAGTACCTAAATACTTGCATATGTTAAAAATATTCCTTATCTTTGCATAATGATTAAAAAGTTACTAATTTTACTACTGTTAATACCTATGATAATTCTTTTACAAGGACCAGTAGTGATAAAGAGTATACATAACAAGATGAATCCACTATGGAAGGTATTATTACTGATATTTTGGTTAATATTCCTAGGACAAGTGATTTATTATAAAATAATAATATGAGAAAAGTAACAATGGAGAAAGGTTGGAAGAAAGTTGTAGCCTTAGTAGTAATATGCTTAGCCTTATGGGGAGCATCTAAATGGATAACATTTTAATAGTATGGATAAGAGGTTTAGAATAAGTAAGAGAGATATGGAGAGTATGGGATTTAAGTTTATTGGGAGAAGTCACCTTAGTGGTGAGCACTATAACTTCTATGGAGATAGAAGACAGAGTCAAGGACCTAAGTTTATACTGAACTATAATAGAAAAACAGGAGGCACTGTATTAACTAAGTGCTTAGATGAGTTAACCATTGATGGTTTACTATCCAAGATAGAGAATATAGAGCGTAGAACCTCTCTAATTGACGTTATAGGGTATATTATAGCTACTGGATTGATTGCAATCTGTGCTATAGCAATGCTTAAAGCGTTTGGAATAAATCTTTTTGTATAATGGGTAAGAAGTGGTACATTAAAAAAATAATTTAAAAATAAGTGCCAAATAATTAGGATATGTCAATAATATTCCTTACCTTTGCATAAGTTAAAAGAATAGCAACAAAGAAAGTAACAAAGAAATATATAGTATATATATATATATATAACTATGATTAATGTAATATAGCTGTTATCAACATGAAGAGAAAATTAGATTATATAATAGATGTGGAAAGCATTGGTATCAGTGGTACTAGAGACATCTATAAGTTAAAAGAGAAAGTAAGTATATTAAGTATACCTTTCTGGATTACAATTTATACTTCTTTTGATTTAGATGTAGTACAGAACAAATTTAAGGAAGTAAAATATGGACGATAAGTTTAAAGAGATAGTGGAGTTTATAATTGCTCACAGAGAAGTAGGGATAAAGCCACATAAAATACTAGAAGAAGTAGAGAAAGAGTTTAAAGAACAGTTATCAGAAGTAGAGGGAGACCAGTTCTATGGTTTACAGCTAGATAACGGAACAGGAATACACGTTACCTATATAAATAGGGATGTTAAAGTTAAAATGGGAGCATTAATAGTAATAACAAATGAGTAATATGATACAAGATATAGTAATACCAGGGGTAATGTTAGCAATAGTAGTCTACTTCTTATGGAGGGGATTCAAGAGAAGCATAGTAACAGGCTATTCGCCTACACATACACTTAGAGGAACTAAGTTTGAGAATGAGTTGATTGACTTAATCAATCATGAGAGGGCAATTGCAGGAGTACAGGAGTTACGTAAGGATGATAATGCATCACAGTATGCTTATCAAAGAACTAAGGACCTAGAAGTATTAGGTAAACCAACACATACCAACTTTAAACCAGCTGTTTTGCAGGCTAAAGGGTATACAGGAGTAGGGGAGAACTTAGCATCTGCTTCGTATATAGCTGAAGATGTAGTGACAGCATGGATGGGGTCAGAAGAACATAGAGAAAACTTACTTAGATACAACTGGAAGTACATTGGAATACGTACAGGGAAGAATAAGACGGGACAAAGAACAATAGTAAACATATTTGGAAACTAATGGAACCAATTAAGCTAGAGATATTTAATAAGTATATACAGATTAAGCAGGACTTAATGAATAACCTGCATGAGGTATACGATAGACAGCATTATTATACACATAAGTATAGAGGTAATATCTTAACTGATATCAATGTAGCAGTTGGGGAAGCAGAGAGCGGTAATTTTAAGCATATCCAAATATATATAAGACATAAAGACCTATATTTCAAGGAGAATATAGATTATAATCATACTGGACATTATGAGTCCACAATAAAAACAAACATACATGAATAGAGTAGAGCAAATACTGGAAGAAAATATTTATCCAGTAAGATACCAAATGAGTACAGCCATTAATGTTAACAATGGGGTGATGAATGAGCAAGTACTAGATAAAGCGAAGAGAGCATTCCTAATGGAAACAGTGGGAGTATGGAAAGATGACCTAGTTAAGACTAGTCAGGGGTACCCTGAGAATGATATATCAGATGTTGTGTTTGATATAGATGTAGTTGTCTTAAAGAGAAAGGATTTTGAAATGATAAAAAATGTATATGAGCAACTATTTAGCCAAGGGGAAGAGAACATCGTCGATAAAGCATAAGGTTCACGCGAAGAAACACCTGGCTAAGTTCTATAAGATACTACATGAGTTAGACATAGTCGCGCAAGCGATGGTTAAGTCAGGAGTAGCTATCACAGAGGACAATGTAGTACAGGAAGCAGAGAAGTATACTGAAAGGACCATAGAGTCTTATGAGAAGAATCTGTTACTAGCTAAGGTTGGACAGGTATATGAACGATTAGGAATAAAAGTGAACGATGAGTAAAGAGATAAACGTAGAAAACATACGTAGCTTCTTGGAAGGTAACTACAAGTACTATAAAAAGGTATTTGTAAGACAACCAGACCACATACAGGAGCAGTTAGCTTATAGGTTAAGCAAATGTGGAGACTGTGTTGAAGCGAAAGCGTGTGTTGGATGCGGATGTCCACCTATAAAGAAACACTTTGTATCACAGTCGTGTAACCCAGATAGGTTTCCTGATATGATGGAAGCTGAAGAATGGGAAGAGTTTAAAAAAACACTGAATGATGAAGCATTACACGACAAAGAAGAGGACGATAGTTGATGCGCTAGACGACATAGAGTCGTTTCTAGACCAACTAGAAGAAGTAAAGAACGAAGTAGAGCACGTAGAGTGGTTATACGAGATAAAGATAAATCCTATTAAGCGAGGTGAATACCGATGGGAACTAGAACTAAAACTAACAAAGAATGAAAGAGGAGCTAATTAAATATATGGAGAACTTATTGGAGTACCTAGTGTACTGTAATAGAATGGCACCCTTTCCTGTGTATGATACAGAGTACGTCTTTGAAGTTCGTAAATTTATAGAGGATATGAAGAAAAGGAATAAGTACGATGATGACCCAGTTACTAGCTGTAAGTATTGTTTTAACTTAGCTACCATAGTAGATGAAGTAGAAAACGATGTATGTACTAGATGTGGGTCAGTAAACGAACTAAGAGTCTTTGAAGACATAATAGAATACTTAAAAGTAGTTAAACACAGCGAAACCGATGAAAGTGATTAAATTTGTAGACATATTAGAGCCCACATTGAATGAAGATGGGGAAATGGTGAACACCTTAATAAGAAGTGACTTCATGTTGCCCACTATTTTAGATGCTCATAAAGTAGATTCTATATGTCCACTGTTTACACGAGAGGGAAGAATGTATAAGAACGTATCAGTAATTAAATATCAAGATGAGATGTTTAAAGTACTAGGGAGTATAGACTATATTAATGATTTAAGAAAGAATAACACAACTAAATTTGTAGGATTCCATGGCGGACAACAAAAACAAAAGACAATTGAAGACAGAACCGAGGTTAAAAGTAAACCTAAACGACGAACAAAAAGAAGTAGTACGTAAGTTCTATGAATATGACGTTAACTTTGTATTAGGAGACTTTGGTACAGGTAAATCACTTGTAGCAGTATACGCAGCAATAGCTGCATTTAGAAAAAAACAATTTAATAAGATATGGATAACAAGACCAATGTTGAAGAACAAGTTAGCCGCGCTACCAGGAACTATGGACGAGAAAATGCAACCGTATATCTTTCCTATACTTCAGAATTTGGACGTATGTCAAGGGAAGCTTACAACAGAGAATCAGAGAAAATCTGGAGACATAGAGATAATGCCAATAGAAGTAGCAAAAGGCGTAACATTCATGGAGAGTGTTGTAATCGTAGACGAGTTCCAAGACATGGACTATCAAGACTTCAGAACTATATTAACAAGACTAGGGAAGCACTCAAAAATTATATTCTGTGGAAGTCAAGAACAAGTAGACAAAGCTATTAACGGGAGCTCGTGTATCCACCAAGCACTGAAGTTGAGAGACTCCAATCTAGTTGGGTTCACAGAGCTTTCAATGAATCATAGAAACCCAGCTCTTAATGATATAATTAAATACATGGAGAATGAAAAATAAACAACAAGAATTAGAAGCATTAATTTTACATTTTTTTATAAGTAAAGTAAACAAAGTTAATTCTGATTACTCATTAGTACAGATAGAAGATTATAAAAATTATTTTGGGATTGACCATAAAAGATATGGTAAAATAGAAACATATGAAGAATAGTAAAGTAGCCAATATTAATATTAAGATTAAAGATTTGTTCTTTAAGTGGATGGAGATTACAAAGCCATTCCATAAACTAACAAATCAACAACAATCTGTATTAGCATTGTTCCTATACTACCATTATAAGTACAGACAAGAGATTACTAATAATAAGATACTTTGGAAAGTTATATTTGATTATGACACTAAGATGTTAGTAAAGGAGGAATTAGGCATAAAGGATGCAGGATTCCAGAATATTATGCATCAACTACGAAGTAAGAACATTATTAAAGATAATAAGATAGTACCTACTTATATACCTAGTATAGAAGACAAGGCAAAGAATTTTAAAATAATATTTAACTTCAATATCATAAATGGTAGATAAGAAGATAGATGCTAAGAAGCTAGCAGCTCTAATACATAGGATAGGTTTGAAGTATAACCTTACTGATGAGATGATTAATAACTTAGTTAACTCTCCTTACCTATTTGCTTATGAGAAGATTAAGGAACTAGACCTAAGTGAAGTAACCACTGAGGAAGAATTAGATGAATTTAAAACAAACTTCTATTTTAAAGGGTTAGGGAAGTTACACATACCCTTCAGGAGGGTCAATAGAAGAAATAAACAGCGTGAGAGTGCGCAAAACATTAATAAGAAGAGATGGAAGAATTAGCAGAAAACATTACACATGAGGAAGTATTAGAACTTATCCAAGATTTCCCATTAACACCTATGAGGAGCAAGATAATCATAACTGTAAACGTAGATGAAGATGAAGATGAGTTGGATTTAGGAGGATATGGATTCTCAGCTACACAGTATGTACTAGCTGTAGGGAGTCAGAACAACGTCATAAATGCAGGAGATAGAGTTCTATTAAACCTAGAAAGTATGACAGAAGAAATTAGTGGACCAGAAGGGTCTTCCTTTAGTATTAAAGTTAAACCAATAAAAGTAGGTGATAGAATATTTGCACTCGTAACAGATGGAGTAGTAGATGCAATAGATAACCGTGAAATTTAAGATGGAAGTAAAAATGAAAGAACAAGCAGTAGAGATTTTAGAGAAAGCTCTAAACTTAGCAAATTTAAAAGGTAGTGTATTTACACTACAGGATGCTAATATTATTAATCAAGCATTACATGTAGTTAAAGTAGAACTTGGTATACCATTGGTAGCCCCTCAAGGCGAAGGCCCAGGACCTCAAACAGAGCAGGAAGTACCAAAGAACTATGAAGATGGAAAAAAAGCAGTAAAACCTGAAAATGGTCCGTCATAATGAAGTTATTTGAAATGGATAAATTGTGGAACCTCACAGTCTCGGAAGAGGCTTGGGGTCTTTCCGCGTTTAATAATATACTCAAAAGGGATAGGACTAAGGATAAGAGTAGAGCAATGAAGGATATGTTATTCATATACTACTATTGTGATATTAAATCCAATTATATTTCTATGACTCACGACGTTAAGTTGTCTGAGCTAAAGAAAGATTTAAACCTAGCACCTAAATGGGAGGTAGATGAACTAATAGAGGAAGGGCTAGAGTTATATAACAAGTTATCTAGAAGTGTAATACAACAATTATATGAAGATACCCTTATTTCTGCACAGGCTATAGGTACTTATTTAAGGAATACAGAAGAACTACTCGCTGAAAGGGATGTTCAAGGTAAACCAGTGTATGATATCACTAAGATAACAAACGCTAATGAGAAAGTGCCAAAGTTAATGGCTAATCTTAAGGCTGCTTATAAAGAAGTAGTTAAAGAGAAAGAAGATAACGAGAACAAAACAAAAGGGAGTAAGAAATTTAACATGTTTGAAGATGGATTATTATAGTATATTATTAAATGAAGAAGCAACTGACCCCTTAGTAGAGGGTATAAATGAATTAGCCGCTGCAGTACTAGTGACAATGGGACCTGGAGGTAGCACTGTTATTATAAAAGACCCTAATACAGGGGATTACAAGGTTACTAAGGACGGAGTATCTGTTGCTAAGAGTGTCTGGTTCAAGGACCCTGTTAAGACCATAGGGGCAGAGCTTATTAAGGAAGTAGCCAACAATACTGTACGAGAGGCAGGGGATGGAACTACTACCTCTATATGCTTAGCTAATGCTTTAATCAATAAAGGGGTTAAGTTAGACCTACCAAATAAGAGAATTATTGAGGAGCTTGAGAACTTAGAACACTATACTCTTAAATATCTAGATAAGCTGGCTAAACCTATAGAACCACATCAAATTAACCAGGTAGCTACTATAGCTGCTAACGGAGACAGTGGTATAGGAGATATTATAGCAGAAGCTTATAAATTCTCTGAAGTTATTAAAGTAGACTACGGCAACGGTAAAGAAGACAATGTAGAACTAGTTGATGGTTTTACAGTAGGTGGAGGTATAGTAAGTAACGCATTCATTAACAATGGAGCTAATCAGACTATAGATTATAAGAATGGTATGATTATTATAGTAGAGGGTCATTTAACTGATTTACAACCTATATCATCTACTTTAAAGGGAATGCCACCAACAACTCCTATTATTATAATGGCTGATGAGTTTAGCCCTAGAGTTATGGGTATCTTACGAGACAACTATAATAAGGGAGCTATGACTGTAGGTTTGATTAAAACACCTGGATATGCAGAACATAGAGAGAATCTTAGAACTGACCTAGTTGTTATCACTAATGGTAGCCAACGGAAGGGTTTTACAGTAGGGCATTTTAAAAGCATCAAAGCTGGTATTGATTTTACAACATTATCGTGTGATACTAATGAAAGAAAGGACTCTTTAAAGAAAGACTTAAAGAATGTTATAAAGAATATTAAAGAAGACCATAGTAAGGACTTGATGCAACAGCGTATTAATAACCTAGAGGGTACACTAGCTACTATATTAGTAGGAGGTAAATCTGAGTTAGAGATGAAAGAACGTTACGACAGAGTAGAGGATGCAGTATTGGCTACACAATGTGCTATAGATGAGGGCATTATAGAGGGGGCTGGAAAAGCTTTAGCTGTTATTGGTCATTCTATAAATAACTCACATGCTTTCTGTGACTGTTTGAAAGAGCCTATGGTACAAATAGTAAAAAATGGAAGCACACATTATCCAGTAGGTAGTGATTTACTAAAAGAAGGAATTATAGACCCAGTCAAAGTAACTAAGGTTGCCTTGATTAATGCTATATCAGTAGCAAAGACTATACTAGGAACAAGAGCAATTGTAATATAATGCAAGAACTAAATAAATACCAAACCCCCCTAACCGAGGAGCTTAAGAAGTCACTACCTAAAGAGGTGTGGCAGGATATTCTTGAGTATATAGCACAAGTTAAATTCGTGCAGAACTTAGTTGCGGCTGACCGAGGCACCATTAAAGATAGGGCAGTAATGACTTATATTAATGATGAGGGGGATGAGGTACCATATGAAGACGGTAGGAAAGTAGTAGACCAGAGTAATCCACATATGTTAGAAGATATGGATTATTTTAGGCAACCTGCCATCTTTTTTAATGAACATAAGAAATATACTCACCTGATACCTAACGGTAACCCAAAGTCTGACTATGCTGAATTCTGGAGAGAAGAGCTTCGTAAGTGGAAGTATGGTATGGTTAGACCAGATGGTGAATGGATTCCAGGAGAATTATACTTTTATTGGAACTACGCACCTATTGCCATCACGGTAAAGGACAAAGGGTCTAAAAGTAGTAAAAGGGTAAATAGAGAGAAGCAGTTTGCTAAAGTTTGGCTTGGTGATTATCTCTTCCACCACTATGTACACGCAGCTAAAGAGGCTGGGTCACATGGTAAACTACTAAAGACTAGGGGTGTAGGGTTTAGTTTTAAAGCAGCATCTTGGGGACCACGTAATATGTATGTATTACCAGGGTCTGAGAACCCTAACTTCTATTTAGCATCAGAGAAAACCTTCCTTACGGGAGATAGAGGACTCTGGGGTAAAATATTAGATGTCTGTGACTGGATAGCACTACATACACCACTACCTCGAATGAGGCTTATTGATAGTAAGAGGGGTATGGAGATACAGTTAGGATATGAAGACGAGTATGGTATACGTCATGGACTATTATCATCTTGTCATGCTATATCACTTAAGGATAATCCTGATAAGGCAAGGGGTGTAAGGGGACCATTCATTGATTATGAAGAAGATGGACTGTTTCCTAACCTAGAAAAGGCTTGGAACGTTAACAGGAAAGCAGTGGAAGATGGAGGTGTTGCCTCTGGATTCATGCTTGCAGGTGGAACAGGTGGTGTTGAGGGAGCTTCTTTTGAGGGTTCTGAGAAACTATTCTATAAACCTAGAGGGTATAACATACACGGAGTGCCTAATGTATACGATAGAAACACTACTGGAGAGACAGTATGTGGATTCTTCTGGGGTGCATACCTTAATCGTAACCTATGTTATGATGAAAACAATGGTGAACCAGATGTTATTAAAGCAATGGTTGAAATAATGTTAGATAGGTTTGAGGTGAAATATAACTCATCTGATGCTAATGCTATTACTCAGAAGAAAGCAGAGGAGCCAATGACTCCTCAAGAAGCAATAATGAGAACAGAGGGAACAGTATTCCCTGTAGCTGATTTAAAGGAGTATTTAGAACAAATCTCTGTAAAGGCTGATTCTTTCCTCGCTGAGCACTATGTAGGTGAATTAGTTTATAATCCAGCAGGTAAGCTTGAATGGCGTCCTGTAGGCGATAGAAAACCTCTTAGACACTACGATATTGCCGCAGGTGATAAATCTGGGTGTTTAGAGATATTTGAGATGCCTAAGATGAATGGACAAGGAATTATACAGAGAGGTAGGTATATTGCTGGGATTGACCCTATTGATGCAGATACAGGACCTTCTTTGTTTAGTATGCTTATAATGGATACATTCACGGATAGAATAGTAGCAGAGTACACTGGTAGACCCAGAACAGCTGTTGAAGCATATGAAATAACATTAAGAGCACTTAAGTTCTATAATGCTGAAGCTAACTACGAGAGTAACCTTAAAGGTCTCTTTAGTTACTTTGATAGTAAGAATGCTCTACATTACTTAGCTGATGTACCGCAGATATTAAAAGACATGGATATGGTAAAGTCTACTAATCTATATGGTAATAAAGCTAAAGGTACTAGAGCCTCTGCAGGTATTAACTCCTGGGGTAGATTACTACAGGCTGACTGGCAGCGAACTAAAGCTTATGGAGATGATGACGACCCTAGACTAAACCTACATAAATTAAGAGGTATGGCTTATATAGAGGAATGTATCAAGTGGAATGCTGATGGTAACTTTGATAGAGTGTCAGCAGGTATCATGTTATTCATACTAAGAGAGGATAAGGCTAAGTTGATTGATTCCGCTAAGAAGAATGAGGGAGCAGTCTCTAGTAAGCTAGGTTCTGACCCATTTTGGGATAAGCAATTCAAAAAAGGAATAGCAGGACCTAATCCAATATTGTATCCAGAAGAGGATAAATCATAATAGCTATTAGTTACTGAACAGAATAAAAAGAAAAATTTAATTAAATTAGGAAACCTAAATATAATTTATTATATTTACAGATTAAAATCACAATATGTCAAGAATCAATAATCTAAATCAACCACCTCAAAGAGTACCATACTCTAAGAAAACAAAGGAGTGGCGTAAAGATAATGTGGATGCTGCGGATAAGCACTCGTTCTATCACAATGAAAGTGTTAGACAGACTATCCGTAACAAAGTCATTAATCTTAACTTGTATAATGGTATAGTGAATGTAAAGGATCTAACTGATGTAGTTAACCCATATCATATGGATGCATCGTTTGTTCCTGATAATATTCCTCACCACCCTATATGTGTGCCCAAAATTGATTTATTAGTAGGTGAAGAGATTAAAAGAAGATTTGATTGGAAAGTAGTTGTATCTAATGCAGATGCAGTATCCGCTAAGGAGAATGAGAAGAAGAAGGCTTTAATGCAGAAGATGGGTGAGTTTGTACAAGCAAACTATCCTGAAGACGAGTTAGAGGCTAAGTTTAAAGAACTACAAGATTATATGAAGTATGATTGGCAGGACCTTCGTGAGAAGATGGCTAATCAGATTCTAAGACATTATTCACAAGAACAAGAGTTTGACTCACTATTTAATGATGGATTTAAGGATGCCTTGATTTTAGCAGAAGAAATCTATCAAATAGATATAGTGCATAAAGAACCTGTACTTACAAAACTAAACCCACTAAAAGTACATTCAGTACGTAGTGGTAATTCAAGTAAAATAGAAGACTCCTCAGTCATCATTATAGAGGACCATTGGAGTCCAGGCAGAATCGTGGACCACTACCATGACCAATTAAAGCCTAAAGATATAGATTACATACTAGACTATTCAACTACCAAGACAAGTGGAGGTAGTTATAGTGATGACCAAAACAACCATACATTACTGAGAGATTCATTAGAAGCTACTCAGATGAGCGATATGTATGATAACATTTTCTCTCTAGCAGAGATTAATGGACATTATTTTGGCAGCGATTACACCGATGAAAATGGAAACATTAGAGTATTTAGAGTATACTGGAGGTCTCTTAAGAAGATTCAAAAGGTTAAATACTATGATGAATATGGCGAAACTCAATATAAAATACGCTCAGAGGAATATAAAGTCAACCAGTTTTTAGGTGAAGAATCAACGCCCCTATGGGTAAATGAGTGGTGGGAAGGTACTAAGATAGGAAAAGATATCTATCTTCAAATGCAACCGCGTCCTGTTCAGTTTAACAAATTGAACAATCCTTCCTACTGTCATCCTGGGATTATAGGTCAGATATATAACACAAACCAAGGTAAAGCTGTATCCTTAATGGATAGAATGAAGAATTACCAATACATGTATGATGTTATATGGGATAGACTTAATAAAGCCATAGCAACTAACTATGGAAAGATATTTGAAATGGACCTTGCTAAAGTACCAGCTAACTGGGAAATAGAGAAGTGGTTACATTTTGCAGTAGTTAACAAGATAGCAGTGATTGATTCCTTCAAGGAAGGTACTCAAGGTGCAGCTACAGGTAAACTAGCTGGTGGTATGAACACACAGGGAGGTCGAGCAATTGACTTAGAGACTGGTGCTTATATCCAACAACACATACAATTACTAGAGTTCATCAAAATGGAGATGTCTGAGATTGCTGGGGTAACTAAGCAACGTGAAGGAGCTATCCATCAGAATGAAACTGCTTCAGGAGTAGAACGTTCAGTTAATCAGTCAAGTCACATTACTGAGTTCTGGTTTGCTACACATGAGGCTGTAAAGATTAGATGTTTAACTGCATTCCTAGAGACAGCTAAGGTTGCTCTTAAAGGTGATAACAAAAAGGTACAGTATATATTAGACGACCAATCAATTCAAATGCTGAATATAGATGGTAATGAGTTTAATGAAGCTGACTATGGTATTGTTTGTACTAGTTCTACTAAAGCAATGGAGCTTGAACAACTATTAAAACAAAACTCACAGGCTCTAATGCAGAATGGAGGAAGTATGTCATCTATTATAGATATATTCTTTAGTCCTAGTCTGTCTGATATGAGACGTAAGTTAGAGATTACAGAAGAAGAGATGTTTGCACGTCAGAATCAAGGACAAGAGCAAGCTAATAAACTACAACAACAGGCTCAAGAGCAGGCAATGCAATTGGAACAAGCTAAGATGCAGTTAGATGATGGTAAGAACATTAGAGATAATGAGACTAAAATCTATATAGCTGACTTAAAAGCTCAAACTGATATGCTAGCAGGCGATGATACTGATGGTGATGGTATAGTTGACCCTTTAAATAGAGAGAAGCTAGATTTAGATAAGGATAAAGCTAGGAAGGACCACCTAGTTAAGATGAAAAAGTTAAGCCAGGATATGGTTCAACACGATGATAAGATGGTTCGAGAAGATAAGAAAATAGCAGTGGCTAGGTCAAAACCCAAGCCAACGTCAAAATGATAAGAGCTATTGGTTACTGAATGAAATTTAAAAATAAGTAGTAAAAACTATTGACTTTTATAATAAAATTTATTATATTGGTCATTTAACGGGAGATTAAAATGGAAGATAACAATGATTTTGGAATGAGCCTCTTTGGAGAAGGAGGAATGGAGCTTAACATAGATGATGTTAACCCAATAGATATAGCAGGGTTGCAAGACGACCCAGCTGCAGAGCCACCAGCAGAGCCTGGTACACCTGCAGAACCAGGAGCTGAACCTCCTGCAGATGAAATACCCAATGAGGACGGAAGTCCAGAGGACGTAGTTGGAGATGAAGGTAACGATGATGGTAGCGATGACGCTGATCCCTCTCCCAATTTATTTTCTTCCTTTGCGTCAGAACTTCATAAAGAAGGTGTTCTACCATCGTTAGACCTTGATAAAAATAAAATAGACAATACGCAAGACCTTGCTAATGTAATCAAAGCTCAAATTGATGTACAAACTAAACAGTACTTAATTGACAAGATTGGAGAAGACGGTTATGATGCTATTGAAAAGGGGGTTAGCCTGGCACAATACCAGCAACACGCACAGACAGTTCAGAACTTAGAGAACATTACAGATGAGGTTATTACTTCAGATGTTGATTTAGCTACTAAAATTATATTAGAAGATTATATAAATCAAGGGCTAACTGAGGACAGGGCTAGAAAGATTCTACAAAAGACTATAGACCAAGGAGAAGAAGCTGTCGTTGAAGACGCTAAAGAATCCATTAAAAGTCTACGAGTATTTGAACAAAACAGATTAGAGCAGCAAAAGGTTGCTAATGAAGCAACGTTCAAAGCAAATCAAGCAAAGCAAGAAAAAATTGACAATGATTTAAAGAATGCGATATATAACGCTAAAGAGATTATACCATCAATTCCTTTAAACAAATCTATCCAAGATAGAGTGTATCAAAGTATTACTAAGGTTGTATCAGAATCACCAGATGGTGTAATGGAGAACCAACTAATGCAAGACAGGAGAGAAAATCCTGTTGACTTTGATGCTAAGCTTTATTACCTATATGAATTAACTAATGGTTTTAAGGATTTCTCTAAGATTAAAACAACAGCCACTACGCAAGCAGTGTCTGACTTTGAGAAAGCATTAAGACAAACTAAATTTGAGAGTGGAGGTAATCCTACATTCACAGAAGACACAGAAAGTTATGACGGTTTAGGAAGTGAGATAGTATTTTAAATAAGTATAAATTAGAATTAACATAAATAAAACAATTAAATTATGAGTATTGGAAAGTTTGTAATGACTAAGGGGAAGTCCTGGTCAGGTTTAACATTAAAAAACCATATCGGTGCTATCTTTGGTAGTCAACCGCAATTGGTATCGCCCCTTACGACCGTTCTACTTCAAAACTCAGGAATGAAAAATCTGGATACTACTCTTTCACTATTTCCAGAGAAAGTTCTTGAAACATCAGACGATTTCGTTTGGAAAGTAGTAGGAAGTGACGAGCGTAACATCCCTCTAGTAGAGGCACGTTATGCAGGCGCAGTAGTACAAACTGGTGACACTGGAGTTGGTGCAGCTAGAAACGTGATTGAAATGGTATTTGCTGAAAAGTATTTTACTAAAGTACACGTTATAGGTGGAAACTACCCTGATGATTATCAGTATAGATTACTAGCAGAGCCATCTGAAGAAGGTGGAAACTATGTTTACTTAGCAGAAGTGTTTGGTGGACAAGAAACATTAGGTGGTGTACCAGGAAGTGACCTAGTTGGAGGCGTACGATTCAGTATTGAATCAGCTTACGTTGAAGATGAATTATCTACTGAAGGTGCTGGAATTCAATTCACATCTCCTTACTTACTTAGAAATAGTGTATCTACACTACGTTTTGAGCACAAAGTATCTGGAGCAATGATTGACATGAAAGTTAAGCCTGTATATTTTGCAGGAATTGAAACCAGAGACCCTAACAGTGGTAAAGTACACAAATCAGTTACTTGGATGCAAGAAGTATACTGGCAATTTGAAAAAGCGATGTCTCGTGTGAAAGCACGTACGTTGATGTTTGGTAAAACAAACAGAGATGAGAACGGACGTTTCTTAAAC
>TARA_R110000822_G_scaffold16938_2_pt1 | contig 17007 bp, 17 predicted proteins | sample TARA_R110000822 | Tara Oceans TARA_R110000822 (sample SAMEA4397666) | marine metagenome | biome: Polar Biome; feature: [SRF] surface water layer (ENVO:00010504); material: water (ENVO:00002006), including particulate matter (ENVO:01000060) such as... | depth 5 m | reverse complement strand
TATGGCAATCGGGAAACTAGGTAATGCTTCTTCCGGTACACTAGAAGTATCAGCCCCAGCGCCCTCACGATAGAACTTTGCAAGCTGAGGTGACATACCTGCTGTAGCTTTTCGGGTAAGTGCGTCTTGTCTTGCCTGTCCTCGCGCTGTCGGACTGAGGGCTTGACCAATCTTACTCCACGTACTATCGTCACGAGACGATTCAGCAGTAACTTTACTAGCTATAGTAGCCTCGTAAGCGTTCGTCAGGCTTTCAATACGAGCGGCCATATCTTCAGGATCTGCTCTAAATTTATTTCCCAGTGATGTAAGAAATGGGTTTAAATCCTTTTTACTACGGCTTCCACTAAGAACTTTTAACCTAAAATCCTTTGCAAGAGCTAAAGCTACCATAGGGTCACCTCGGTGTACGTCTGTAAGATCATCATTAGCCAAGATAAGCTTAGAAACACCCTCAACCTTTGCCTGTTCAATTTTCCATTTGGCATAAGAGTGTTCAGCTACGCGGACACTATTATCAATGTCTACACGATGATCCTCAACGTCCTCATCCGCGCGTTTTTCCGCATCGCTCATAGCCCTGCCATAGGCATCAACCGCACCTGTAAAAAATGCTGACATTATCGCCATGTTATTCTCTCCTACTCATCAATCCGCCCGGTTCTTCCGTAGCGTCCAGGATTTCCGGAATATCATCTACTACTTCTTCCAAAACATCCTCATCACCAACACCGAGAACGCTCATAGACTCTTCTGGCAATTCTTCTTCTATATTAATCTCCTCAGCGTCACCCTTCAGACGGGCCAATTTCCTATACGCAACTTCGAGGGTGGCATCCTGCTTACGAGGTGCAAGCTTCTCATAGTCAATGCCTGACTTATCCAGGATAGCAAACGTCAATTCCGTAATGGGACCGAGTACAAGCATCATGTTATCAATGCTGTAGTACCCTTCAGCCCAACCCACAAAGGTGATGGCACGCACTACTAGCTCTGCCGGAACTCCTAACTGTACGGATACGGAGATCTTCTCCATTACCTTATCAGATGTAATCTTTTCCACGAGAAAGTCATAGACTTCTTCCGGATCAGTATACATAGGAGGGCGCTCATGCGGCTCTCCGCCTAATTCCTTGGTTAACGACTCACCAGGGATAGGACCATCCATAAACTCATTAGATAAGTCTGCCATTAAACGCTCCAAGTTCCGTATCTAGGATTAATCTTTTTACCTGTCAATCCTGTTAGATATCTTTCATGCTTCCGTTGCAAGCTATCCACAGATGGGGGAGAAACAGACACAGCACTCCTCACATCGGAGGTTTTATCCTTTGTATCTATGCGAACATCTCGTTCACGAACTTGGGTAGTTTTAGCGCTTTTTGCTTTACCTAGCTGACCCAGTACAGCCGTACTTGCCGCTAATGCTATTTGTCCCCAAACCATTGTAATCTCCTACTGTGGCACAGTTCTTGCACTTACTAATCTATGCCTAATGTTTTTTTGCTGATGATGTATAGAGACTCTCCCCAATCCACATCGAATGTAGTAACATGCGGTTACGGAAATGTCAACCCTAATTCGTGCAATGTAGTTCTTTATGGCGTTTTTGTTGCAAATATTCCCTGAACAACCCCAGCCAGTAGGCTACCAGCAATCCCACCTAGAGCAGAACTGCTATCAATATCCAGTTGTTTGTCCAGAGTAAAGGACGTGAGAGCCAGCTTGTACAGATACTGATCCTCGTTCAAAGACTTAGTACGTGCAAATGATTGTGCATCCCTAGCTTCTTGCAGGAGTTGCGCTTGAGCATTTTGACTGATGTTAAACAGATTGCGTACATTGAATTCATTCTCGGCATTGGCTATAGCCGTGTTAGCTGTATTAACCTGCCTACGATACACGACGTTAGCTTGATCAATGAGTAGACGGTTCTTGGAATTGAACTGTTCCCGTTGGTTAGTAAGCTCAGCGTTAAACTTCGCTACTGCATTAGCCTGTCCCGCATTTGATTGGGCGATAGCATTGGTCTGCGCTGCGTTGAACTGTGAAGTCTGATTGAACATGCTAGCAAAGAACTGATCATTCTGTTGTTCACTCTGAGCGTTGAATTGCTTGGCGCTATTTGTAGCAGCCGTATCAGTGAATACAGCCTTTACCCTGTTAGAGGTATTCATCACATTAGCCTGCTGCTCATTAGACAGATTAGCCATATCCACCTGCAGGATCATCTGTGCATTTAGCACTTCAGCTTGCTGCCGATTATTCAGATTGAGTTCACTCATGCGTCGGAAGGTCTCGGCGTCAGCAGCAGCAATAGGTGTAGAAGCCTCCATAGCAGCCTGTACGATAGCCGCACCAGCCATTGAGCTAGCCCCCATGCCACGACCAGCCAGGCGCTGCTCAGCAGCCCTTATAGCCCCAGCAGCGAAAGAAGGCACTTTACCTCCCTCAAATTGCTGCATTAAGTTAGCTAACTGTCCCTGCACAGTGGAATTAACATCCACTTCGCCCTTCTGTGGTTCAACATAATCGGTCAAACCCTCTTGCCGGGCAGCTACAATCTGCTCTTTAGCAATAGCCTCATACGCCTGATCTGCTATGAAACTTTGCGCGGAGGTCTTCTCAGCATTCTGTGCTGTCGTGACCGCAGCCTGAGCAGCTGTGACATTATGGGTGGTCGGGGTAAGCTCATACGCCCCGCTGTCCATGAACTCATTTTCTTTCGGCTCGTATTGTTGCAGTGCGAGTTGAGTACCCTCCGCTAGATACGGGTTATCCGCCAGTTCAGTTAATTTTCCGACCGGGGTTACCTGACCATACGCATCGCTATACGGAGATTGTACTCCTACACTAGTTTTGAATTGCTCAAACGCATCGGCGTTACCAAAATCCCCAAGAAAACCAGTGGACCTACCGACAGTACGTTCTTGCAAGAGAGCAACAAAGTCTGCTAAAGCTTGCGGGTCACCATTCTTTACACCCTCTAGATCATACTCATTTGTGATATCCCCCCCAAGCAGTTCTTCACGGAGTGTGCCTGTTTCCGGATCAAGATACTTATTTAGTTCAGTTATATTATCTTGATTGGCAGATTGATTTTCTGTATATCCATATTCTCCTGAACGAAATCCACTCCAATCAGGGAGAGACTTAGTAGGATCGTCAGTATAAACGCCGGTATAGTGGGAATACACGGTTTCAGGAGAAGCAGAAAATCCTTCATCCGCAGCTACATCGGGATTAGCATCAAGGTAAGCTTGCCAATTAAAATTTTCAAAAGGGATAGCGCCGTCTCTAATAATATTATTGTCGGTTGCCGTAGCAGTAGATTGGTCTGATGCCATTATAAGCCCCTTTAGGAATGCTAATTCGTTTGAGTATTCTGAAAATACTGCATTAGGCTCTGGATTAATGCGTCACGAGGATCTGCTGTTGCCGGGCCTAATGGTGTAGAGGTATTACTCACTGGTGCAGCTTGACCTGTCTGAGTAGCTACTCCTCTAGCGGGGGGTGCCATAAAAGAATACCCTTGAGCAGACTGAGGAGCCGAGGCAGTTAGAGTAGGCGCAGCTTGTCGCATTGCAGTCGCTTGTTCTGCAGCTTTATTAGCTGCTATCTCCACGCCGCCTACTTGCTTACCGAGTTGCGCCCGGCCAGTCACGCCTGATTGCTGAATATTCCCTCGTTCACCAGCGGCTTGTGCTTGGTAATTCTTTACGAGTTGTTGAAAAGCAGTCAGGTTAGCAGTAACATCACCTATACCTGCATCAACTTGACCGCTTAGATCAGCCTGGCCTGACATAAGACCAGATTGACCAGCATAAAGACCTGTTGCGGGGGCCGAGCTAGTTGCGTCTTGTCCGATAGCAGAACCAAGCTGCTGTTGATTAGTGCTGAGAGTGTTCTGACCACTCATGAGACCTTGTTGTCCTACCCCTAGTGTGGCCTGACCTCCGAGAATATCTCCTTGTCCTTCAGCGAGACCTACCTGACCACCTAGAATATCCGTTTGACCACCGAGTAGGTCAGATTGACCACCTAGAATATCCGTTTGACCACCAAGTAGGTTGGATTGACCACCTAGAATATCCGTTTGACCACCGAGTAGGTTGGATTGACCTGACATAAGACTTGATTGGCCTGAAGTAAGACCTAATGGATCAGCCGGAGGGAGCGCTTGAGGGCTTGCTGTAGGGCCGGTATAAGACTGACCGGCGTTGTAAGCAGCGTTATAGTCAGTTAGAACACTCTCAGTTGCAGCCCGTTTATCTTCATTGTTTGCAAGCCAAGCGTAAAACTGCCCTACACCATCAACCTTGCCAAAATCCCCAGTATAACCCGTCTGATTTCTGATTTCGTTGTGCGCTATATTTACGCCATCAGCGATTTCTTGTGCTGTGTAAGTTTTTTCGGCCACGGTAGTCTCCTATTGTTTAGGGAGTGAAGCTGCTAGCAGCAACGCCCTATCTAATTTAGTTTCCAATCTAATGAGTGCGTCAAGAACACTTTTCATATCATCCTTTAATTCAGCACGGGTGGCGTACTCTTCTCGTATCTTGCTTAGTTGGGTTTCTACATTTCGTACATCAGTCAGTAAGGATTTAAGCAACCATACTAGGGGGCCAACAACAACCGTTAAGATTACATTCCAAAAAATTAAAGGGCTTATTTCCATTATGTTATCCCTATAAGAGAGATATAAGAATAGTTAGGCAAAGCAGCCCGCCTAGTAGGATTTTCCCAGCGAGGTAGGGAGGTACTTTACCCTTATTAAAGTATGCAAAGTACTCGCCAACCCAAGATAAAGGAGCAAAAAAGATATGCATTAAGCAGGCCATCCTGCATTAATACTATAATCACGCACGGCAGCAGTAGTCAGGAGCGCCTGAATTGCTTCAACATGATCCGCCGCCGCAGTCATCCATGACATTTCAAGAGCGGAGACTACATCTCGTGCGGCGGCAGCTTCTGTAGCGTCCATTGTTAGAACTTGCCCTGCATGAGTAGAGAATTTAAGCGGCGGTCCACCAATCTCCAGTTGACCTGCAAGCATGTATAAGCGGGACTGATCTTCATATGATGTTGAAAATAAAACACCATCACCAATATCTACATGCGTAGGTTTATTTTGCTTCACATACCCATCCACGGAGTCTATTTTTACATTAATAGCATTTGCCAATGGGATGTCTACTGCCGCGCACGACTCAATAACTTCTTTTGCTTCGGTGTCGAGAGATGTAGTCACGTCCCCCAAGACAGAAAATTCATCGGTGGTTGCGTTTTCTCGTTTAGCTGGCCAGTAGCCCACACCTACAAACTCTGAGCGCCCCGGAAGTCCTTCTTCCATATTGGCAAGCGTTTCCGCATTCAATCCAACTATGTTAGAAGGAAGTGAGATTCGTTCAGATTCTATTACAGGTCCGCTTAAGTCTATTTTGTAATATTGGTTAGTCATTTTTTTCCTCCTACTCCACTTCCCTCAATCTTGTCTATATGGTCTTCTATCTCTTTAATTTCATTCTGCAAAGTTGTCATATCTTTTTGTAGATACTCTATCTTTAGATCCTGTTTAGCATCATCTGGTAATGCACCAAGTTCCCCCCTCGGCCACTTGATACGAAACTCGGTGTTCATGTTTGTGGTGTCTTGCATTCTAACGACATCCAGTTGTAATTGAGCGAGTTGGCCTTGCAACGTAAAATAGACCCCAGCGACTGATAAAATCATTAATACGATCCCAACCAGTGTCCGCATGTCTATATTTATTTTACCTGTTTGACTTAAATCAATACCCTTTTGTTGTGCCAAGTAGCTAACCTCGCTTACTACGCTGGACGTGCCCACGGAAGATTTCGTCTACCGACAACTGCGCCATCTAGCTTAGACGTATGCACGATAAATTCAGCAATCCGCCCGTTGAGGTGTGCGGACCCTGGAGCTCGAACAGTCCCGATATGCATCGTGTCATTATCAACGGAGGTCACCACATTAGCACCCCAACTGACCGCTCCTTGCGATATCCCATTCAACCACCATTCAATAAGTGTGCCGCTGGCGGTGTAGGTAATAGTCAGATTAACTAATTTCCCGACCGGCATCACCAACCCATAATCAGTATGACCGGGCTGTACATCAAGACGTGTCATATTAACAGAGTGGACAACGGACATATAGTTTCCAGGGGAAGGGCTTGTACTGTTCTGATGGTTCCAGTAACACGGTGCTTGGGTGGTGTTGTCGCAAACCCAGGTAATCTGAACAGTCCAGTCCGCATCCCAAATCACATCCCCTCCAGTAGGGTGTCCGGTTACAACTAGATAGTCGTTTGATCCGTCGAACTCAATGGACTCGTACCCAACTGCAATCGCATCTGTTGTAGTCATACCTGTCGTGTTGTCGGTAACCGTATAACCATTGGGGCCAACATCAGCGATAGATTCACCAGTCTTAGGCTGAATCATAAGCCAAAGATTTTCGGGGTCTGGATCTGTGAAAGTAGCGGGTCCGGCGTCAGCAGCAGCAGCAGCATCAGGGTGCCGACCAGCAAAGCGAAGAGCACCACCAGCAACAGCCCCACCAGCAGGAGAATTTGATCCGTTAGCCATGTGTTACCTCAATAGTTATAATAGTCAGCAATAAAAGAAAACCCGTCCGAAACAGCAATTGAGTACCCTGCGTATAAGATATCAGCCGGACCTAGAATCAATGGAGCCGCTTCTGTAATTGCTGAAAACGGAACCAGTACCGGGGTTGACGTGGTTGATACAGTATTTGCGGCAACACCTTCCGCGAAAGCCAAGAGCTTATTGGACCCGCCGTCAATTGATACATACAGGGACATGAACCCCGCAGTAATAGTAGCGCGAGGAATGCCAGCAACTCGATGGACACGCGCACCATCGCTGCCCGCCGTCAACAAGGTGACGACATCATCAGGACTGCTAGTCCATGTCGTGTTGGCCGCAGTAACAATGCCGACTGCGGTAAGCGGGGCCTGAACGAAAATTCCTGTATTAGTAACTGCCATAATGTTCTCCTATGAATACATCGCGACTCTTGCCGCTATTTGACCCTCAGTTGCAGTGGCAAACACTCCGAGACCAAGACTTGTACGAGCGGTTGCACCACTTTCCGCCACAAAGGCAGAACCATTTCCCACAATAAAATTACCATCCGTAGCAGTTAAAGAGGAAAGGCTACCAGTATCTCCCTTATCACCAGCCAGACCAACATCTAGGAATATATTATCTGCATTTGAGAAGGGGCTAGCAGTACTTCCTGAAAGATTGTCAATTGTAAGCTTAGTATACCCAGTGGCGTTTACAACAGCAGTCACTTTAAACTGAAGGAAAATTTCCGGTGCAAACTCTTTACGAAGAGTTATATAGCCAAGGATAGATGAGGGATTATTGCCACCTGAAAGAAGTTGAACCAATGCAGATATATTAGTAGCGTTCGATTCTAGATCATCGATATATATCGCAGTAGCAGAGGTCTGAGTGGCGTGATTGAGTCGAACATTACCAGAACCTGGATCAGAGTCAGTCGTGGTTGTACTGAAAGCAAACGGTAGGGCGTTACCAATATCAGAGAGATTAGAGATCCCAGAGATTGTACCACCAGTAATAGCCACAGAGCCCGCAGATTGAGTAGCTATTGTGCCTAAGCCCAAAGTGGTCCGTTGAGCCGCAGCATCCGCATCATCTACTAGCGCCCTGCCAGCAGCCGTGAAGGTAGTAACGGAAGCGGCACCGGAGCCGGTAAAGTACGGAAGCTTGTCAGAAGCACTAGTTAGTCCAGCAATAGCAGCTAAGTCAGCATCATAAGCCTGGACGTGAGTACCGATAGTTACTCCCAAGGAGGCACGAGCAGTTGCCCCGCTCTCGGCCACCCAGTTAGAACCATCACCTACAGCAATATTACCGTTAGTAACAGCTAGCCCTGCAAGATCAGCTAGTCCAGCATCGTATGCTTGGACGTTAGTACCAATTACTACACCTAGATTAGTTCGAGCATCAGAGGCTGAAGAAGCACCAGTACCCCCATCAACAACGGCTAAATCAGTGATCCCATTAATTGTGCCACCGTTGATATCTACGGTCGTAACTGAACCACCGTTAGAGACAGTAGCCCCTGCAAAATTAATCGTTCCTGATGCAGTTAGATCTGTTACAACAGCCGTAGAAGCACTAGCAGCACCAATGGTAGTCCCATCAACTGTGCCGCCATTGATATCTGCCGTATCTGCCACAAGAGCATCAGTAGTTACCGTGCCATCGAAGTAGGCATTCTTAAATTCCAGCGAAGAGGTGCCAAGATCAATGTCGTTATCAGTGATTGGTACAATTGCACCATCTTGCAGACGAAACTGCTGGACAGCACCACCTCCTGCCTCTACATAGAACTCCAGATGGTTGTTGCTAGTGTCAACCAGAATTAGATTGCGCTGATCTGCATCGGCAATTCGATCAATCGGCGGACCTTCTGCGGAAGTGCCATCATGGGCGTGTCCCGATGTAGCGTCAAAAGCAGCTAGTAACTTGTTAAACTCAGCGTTAAGCGGAGTAGCAGATACAATTTCGCCATTTAGAATCTGTGCTGCAGATTGTCTTGTATATGCACCCATTTATCTATACCCCAAATCTTTATATGTGAGAGAAAATCCACTAATACTATACGGCGATTGTGTCCCAACTGACGTGAACACAAAGGAAATAGCTCTACCTGAACCTTCTATGTCTGTCTCCAATACAGGGCTACTATTCCCATCGAATGTAAAAGTGGAATCATATGTACCTCCAGTTACAGTGTATCTTAGTAGCGCTCCTGCAGTAGTTAAAGCGTATGTCGTTGGAATAGGTACACTAGGATCATCCCAATTATACGCTACTGCCATATTAATAGTTGATACACCTTCAGGCCGAGTAAATAAGGAAAGATGATGGAAGGCTTTTCTCATTTCTGTAGAAGACATAAATAAAAATGGTGTAGCGTACAAAGCAACAACGTCAGCAGTATTAAAGCTATCCCCGCTATCTTGTTGATGTACAGTACCGTCTAGCTCTCCATGAACAATCGTTTCAACATTATTAATTAACCCACTGTCTGATACAAAAGGACGTACACCTAAGAGTTGCCCAAATTCCCAACCCATACGACGATCTGCAAATCTTAACCCTCCAATAACTCCTGCTGTATCCGCAGCCAATGTAGATTCAGAAGGAAAATAATAACGAAACTGTGTCTTGTTACGAATAACTACCGAGGACATCATATCAAGATCATGATTAGTGGGTAGTGTCAAGAGAAGTTGTTGAACAGGTTTAGATATAGTCTCCAATTCTACATCACCAATACGGGCGGTACCTTGCAGGGGTCGGATGCCATCGGAAGCTAGGAAGAGTACATCACCTCCAATTTCAACTATTGAGTCTGCTGCAATACAACCTACGTCATCGGCCACGTCACGAAGAATAAAATTAGCGCCACTTGTGCCTTCAATTCTACGAATGCGGGTTTTACCGAACACGTATAAATAATCACGAAACTTACGAATAGCCGAGATGGGAAAACCTACATTTATAGACCCTGCCCCATCAGCCGCAGCGTATTTCAAATCCGTATTAGGCGCGCTGAACACGACGAGATTAGGTGCAGCGGGCATACCAGCGAAGAATTGATGACTACTAAAAGTAGTAGTGTATTTAGCCGCATCAATATTCTTACCAGCAGCAGCATGAATATAAAAGAAGTTAATCGCAGTCCCGCCTACACTAGCTTGTGAGGATGCAGAAGAAACGCCAGAAAGTTCAAAAGTAAAAGTATTATCATCAGCTACAGTAGCGACAGAGTATGCAACACTATTAATGCTTACTCCACCGATGTTGACATTTACGCCGGAAAATTTAACAGTATCACCTACAACTAATCCGTGCAGTTGCTGACTTACAGTTACTGTAGCATCTCCGTTTGTCGATGAAAAAACATTTGACAACTGCGCCTCAGTATCCGTGTCACTCGTACCTTGGCGATCAAATAGCTCAATGTAATCGGTATTAATATGTCGGAATGGACGATTTACACCATCTACCGCAACTATAGCATCGCTACCAGTAAAGGTATGTCCGGTATGGCGTAACTTAGTTACACCGATAGCATTGCGGGTACCAGAAGTAATATCAGAACCCCAACCTACCCCACTAACATATTTGTACAAAGAATACAAGTAGCTATATGAGTAGGTTGCTGAACTACCCCCACCGGCAGATACCGTAGAGGTAGCCGCTGACGTATGAACAAACGTATACGTATTAACAGATGGAACGGTAGCTACTACCCACTCTGTAGAGTTCATAGTTAGACCCCCTACAGCGGTAGCACTAGCGAAAGTTACCCAGGAGCCTACTGCTAACCCATGAGAAGAATGGGTAACAGTGACAATAGTAGATTCATCTACAACAGCAAACGGATCAGCGCCTAGTGAACCTGTAGTATCTCCAGTATTGCGCCGGGCACTGTACACCGTATTATTGTGTATCCAGATTCCTAGTATACGCCCTTGTCCTGCTGGTGCTGAATAGGATGCATCGTATAGTTTGTGACCATTTATGCGACGATACCCCCCATACTGAGAGATCTCAAAATTAAGCATACGGATAGCGGCACCAGGATACGAAGTCGCCAAGGATAAATCATCCTCAGTCTCGTATAACCCTCCACGAGATACAACAGTTATATCTTTAAAAGCATCAGCCATTTAGGTTTTCTGCGCCACATAAACTTCCTTAATAGTAACAGTAACCGAAATAGTATTTGCTGTGGTTGAAGTTAAAACGATTTGATCTCCTGGATCTAACATAATATATTGGCCGCGATCAAAAATAAAGCTATCAATAGCAGGCAAAGACTCATAGAAAACTGTATGGTACTCTGCACGATCTGCGTCATAAACTTCTAGTTTCATAACGCGAGCCGTGGAAGCATCCTCATTTGTAAAAATGACGAGAGCAAGCTCCCCTAGATAATTATTTGGACAAGAATAGATAACCTCTCGTGCCGTAGTCTGAGGATTACGAAACTTTGTCCTTGACTGATACACATCTACCGTCATCGTAAACAACTCATGTGTTATTCTTACTCCAATATCTCACGTAACAATGTGTTCGCGAGTAGAAATTCATTTTTTATATCAATTAGAGAATCCCGTATGATGACGGTATCAATTACTATTCTAGAAGTCTCATCCTGAGGTACATCAATAGCATTGCTATTATCATGGATCATGACATTCTTTTTTTCGCTTATCATCACGGATGACTTGACGGTGCTCGAATAATTCTAGAAGTACGAGTGTCTCTGATCTCTGTATAACGATTAATCAGAATCGATCTCATATGATCAATTCCTTTGTTAAATACATCTTTGGCAATAACCGCTTGTTGAGAATTATCTCGAAACATATAACCATAGTATACAGCACCATCTACCACAACATTCTTAAAAGCATCTGGGACAGTCATGGTATCGCCGTGTAAAGCTAGGTCTGTATTATAGGCGTAATAATCATAAGAAACGGAATACGTATTATCTGTGACAGGAGTGAAGCCAGCTTGGTTATCTGGAGTCCGATACACAAGAGTAGGCTGATCATAATCGCCCGTACCCGCAGTGCTATCTCGTTCAAAATAGCTTTGAAGATACACATCGTAATTAAGCTGTTTTAGTTTGCGGGCTGAAAAATTGTTTCCAGCATCGTAGTTAATACGAAAAGTATTCCAATCAGCTAATTTTACATCACTTGCCAGTGCGTAGGTCTTAGTACCCGTCACTAGGGTAAGTGAACCAGAGGTATGGTTAAAAGGAAAAAAGTATTCTCGCTGTGAAATATCATTCAAAGCAGCGTTGACTCCATCCTTCACATGAGAACGAAAGCCTGTAACAGTAGGAAAATCAGTTGATGAAATTACAACTTCATTAAATCTACGAAGAGTATCATTAACTAAGGTGAGAAAGGTTGTAGCCATGATTTCCTAGTAGGTGTTAAAGAGAGGGGACTCCTACACAATTGCACAGGAGTCCCTTACTTTAGGTTAGATAAGATCGCGAGAGATTGAAGTAGCAGTCTCAGCGATGCCGTCTACGTCACACACAACCGCAAAGACACGGAGCTTACCGACAGTAACATCGGCACTGCCAGCGATCAACTTCACGTCGATAGTATCAGTAGTTGTAATAAGCTGGGTCCATGTGGTAGCACTAGTGACATTCGCGCCACCATTCGTACCAGAAGCCAGGTATCCAGTCGAGGTAACTGCTCCACCGTCTACGATATCGTCACCAGCCGCAAAATCTACGTCAATGGTAGGCGACGTGCCATCAAAGACCGTAAGAACTTCAACGCCAGCCGAGAGAACCAGCGTATTAGCCGGAATCTCCAAGACCTGGAAGATATCCCCATTAACATTCGTATAATTGGCGATAGCACTGATATCCAGGATAGCGTCAATCATGTAGGCAGACTTTCGAGATTCAGCCAGTTTTGCTACGGTGTTTGCTTTACCAGCAGCGGAAAAGGTTGAGCCAAGAGTGAGATCATAAGTAGCCATTGTTCAGCTCTCCCTTAAGCAGCAATGTTATAATGAGCACGGACCAGAGCTTCCGGACGGAGGATCTTACGACCGTACAAGTGCAAACCACGAACGATATCGGCAAAGCTGTCCGGATCGCGATAGGTTTCAGTCTTCTCAATCTGAGAAGCGGTAGCAACCGCCGAGTCATGACCAGCACACACTACACCGTAGTTAGCCGAAGAGCCATTAGTATCGACAGCGGCAGGACCATTACCGATACTCGGAAGATTGTTGGACATATAGACGCGGAAACCACGGATCAAGCCAGTCATCACACGACCATTACGCAGAGCATCATTAGCGTTGCCGAAATCATTCGACAGAAGCTTACTGTTCTCGTCGTTCAACTGCTCCGCAAAAACTGGATCAATTACAACCCAGCGGCCTTCACGATCAACATTCTGCTGGTCGAGGATACGAGCCATCCGGTTCAGCACACCCAACGGAGTGGCCTCACCAGTGGAACCATCCGGATGAGTAGCGATAGAATCCGTAGCAGCACCACCTGATACAAAGCTAGCGCGACTGACCAGATTATTAGCCAGCAAGCCGTTAGCCGCAACAGAGATAGGATCAGTACCAGACTTGTCAGCAGCAACCCGAGCCGTGCCCGGAATCGAACTGATAGTAGCCGACTTAAAGCCAGTCATATAGCCTAGAACTTCCATGTCGTATTGATCACGCAAGCGATAACCAGCACGATCAGATGCCATTGACTCGAAGTTCACATGCGAGTGAGCCTCTTCAATGTCGTCCATTTTAAAGGCAAAGTAGTTAGCCTTATCAACAATGAGAGTGAAGTCTTCATCGTTTAGGTCTTGGGGAGTAACCGCAGTCCCACGGGCATACTCCTGAATAGTCACTTCGGGTTCTTTCATAATACGGACAGTGTCGCCCATATTAGCAATTTCACCCATGTAATCGTTGCTCGTCACGTCTTCACATACGCTGGTCTTACGAAACGCCGTTTGGACCTTTTTGCTGTAGATGACGGGTGAAAAAGCACCATTGGGCAGGTTACCATAACCGCCTGCAGTTTGAAAAGCCATCGGTCTTTATCCTTTAGGTTAGAAGCTATACAAGCTCACAGTACCATCAAGGCTGTTATTTCCGAGGGTTGGGTACATGACCGGCCATGAATAACAGGTAGTTGATCTTCTGTAGTATGTATGTTGGGTTAAAATAGCGGTGGTCCAGGACTCTCCTAGAGGCGCTGAAGAAAGACTCTGACACCTAAATGTCAGAATCCAATTCTATAATTAATAACAGTATATCACGCAGAAATAGCACTGTCAAGATAAAAATGCATAACCGCCGCATTTTTATTTTACTAACTCAACTGTATATTATCGTGCGCCTCCAGTCATGTCGTATACAAAGACACCTTGCCGGATACTATCATCAATAGCATCAGCATATTTTTCATATGCTCTACCTGTCAGGGCTTTAACTTTTGATTCAGACCACACCTCTTGACCGGAAGTGAGAGGTTCGTGTCGGCGGCTGTTTGAAGAAATCTCTTGAGCCGCTTCTCGTGAGAAGTTTTTACTGGAAGGATTAACTTCCATTTTATAGAGATCGATGGCTTTAGCTGCGCCAGCAAAGTCTAGATCGTTATCGTACAAAGCATCGCGAATCCATTTTGGCTGAACATCTACCCACGCATGAAACTCGGTGCTTTTACGCAGTTTATCATAATCTGGATGGAGTTGCTTTAGCTGATTTTCAGCTTCTTCTATTTGAACCTTATACCGCATGTCTTCGACATCTTTGAATTTTTTATCTAATTCTGCACGAGATTCAGTAGCCTTCTTTGTAGCAATAGTCTCTACAATTTTAGCTACATCTGGATATTTCTTAGTCCATGCCTCTAGCTCTTCATCAGATTTAGGGAGTCGAACCTGCTTAGTTGTGAGAGCATCAATTTGTTCTTGGAGCTTAGCCTTTTCCGCTGCGTGCTGCTGCTGTGTGCTTTGTGAGTGCCGACGCAGATCACCGTAACGCTTCTTAAAGGTACTCTCTTCTGGCTCTAGATTCTCGTCTTCTGAGACATCTCCATTACGAGTACTTTCTAGTTCCGCAATTTCTTGCTCATCATCCTCAATAGTGTTGGTATTACGATATCGCATCGGGGCAGTCTTGCTTACAACTTTAACTGATTCCATGTCTTCTCTCCTTGGGGGCCTCCGGTAGCCCTTCTGAATGAAGGGGGCAGGGGGTAGCCCTATATACTAGCTATACACTAGTTTCCTGTATCATCTCCTCCTGTTCCGCCTATAGTAGCATCCATACCTACACTATGCGCGTCTGGATTATAAGTAGTTATTGGACCACCCATCTGTCCTGGACCACCAACAATACCGAACAGGCGCCCAAGGAGACTACCGAAGCCAAGCACAGACAGTGCGGCGCCTGCATTACCCGGACCACTAACCATACTATCAAGGGTGCCTGCTTCCTGAGTTTGATCTCCAGCAGCAGCCTCACCTCCCGTAGAAGTATCTCCTTCACCTGAGAAGTCAACATTCAAACCTAGTCTTTCTGTGACTTCTTTTGGAGTGATGCCCTCCTGAGCAGCTGTGCCTTCGAGCCAACCGAAGCCAAAATGAACCGGGTTTAAACTTTTATCTTTTTGGATGCGCTTATTCATAGCACTCACGTTATAAAATGGAGATCCCTCGCCACCAGGTACTCCTTGGTACATACTCTCAAGACGGCCCCACACACCTTCCTTTTGCATAAGGGGATTACCAATAGATCCGGCATCTTCACTCCCATACTCACCAGATTTAACGCGACCTGCCCAGTGAGACATATGATCCTGACTTACAGCCTTATTACCAGTCGGAGTCTTTTTTATTTCAAACAGATCAAATTCTTTATCTGGTACGGTATCCCAAAAACCTTCGGGTAAACCACTTTCGTCCACAGGGGCAGCTTCCGGTAAACTTGTATCGTCTAATTCAGCAGAGACTTCTGGAGGGGGTGACATTAGACTAGGAGGCGCCTCAGTAGGGAGAGATTCAATTGGGGCATCCTCACCAGTACCTTGAGCAGTAGGGAGAGCGTCGTCTTCAGCAGTACCACCTACACCGCCACCGTTAGCGTAGCTCATTAGGCCGCCCTTAGCCGCGTAGATCCAGTTATCAGCAATAGAACTTTTGCGCGACGCATACTGGTACGGATCTGCTCGCCTGCCCTTTAATACGTAACCAACGCCTTGAACATATTCGTAATCTGCCATACTGTTAGTATCTTCTTGAATGTCTTTAACGATATTAGCTACTTTGGTGTTCCCGTCGTCGTCAGTATCACCCGGCTGGCTTCCGTCTTGTCCATAGGTGTCGGAGTGCTCCGTCATCATCTTACCGGCATACTCATCATCAATATCAGAAGTATCCGTATTAGTAGAAGCAACCTCATTCATAGAATTATTTGGTGAATTTCCTACATCTGCTGCACCTACATCTGCACCTGTATTAGAAGCACCTGCGGCTTCATCCGCGTTAGTTGGACCCCCTATATCAAACTTTTTCCTATCTTCCCACTCAACATCATCGTCAGTATGGTAATCTTCATCATGATAAGATGTGCCCATAAGCACAGTAATCGTACCTTTAGATTCTTCAGGATCTTCCGGATCACCATGCTCATCCACATCACGGAGAAAGCCCAGATCTTCCATCTGATCAAGTTGAGTCAGAGCATTCTTGTGCAAGCCGGTAATCTTTTCCAGACCGTAGTACCTTACAACATTAGCAGGTAGCACGTACTCACCAGTGGACAGTCGAGCAGGAATATCGTCCTTGACTTCCTCAGGCATAGCACCAACAGGGGGGTTCAACTCGTCTTCTTCCTCGTCAAAGTTTGTATTTTTCACAATTGAACCCCCATGTTTTAGATTATGATACTCCGCATTGTCACTATTGATTTCTTCTTCATCAAGATCAACTTGATCAGAAAGATCGTAATCGTTAAGCATTGTATCCGTTTGAGAGTTTTCCGGGAAAACTTCCAGAGTGTCGGTATCTTCTACTTCCTCATCATCTAATGTGTCAGTATCGGCATTACCGAACATAGTATCCTTTGATTCAAATACATTCGCAAGGGCATCCGTAACCAGAAAACCTGTGGATTTTAGAGTATCCGCAAGGTCGGATTCTGCAAGTTCCTCATCAACAGAGGCTAGTTCACGAGGCCGGATAAGAGGCTTGGGAGGTGTTTCATCATCAGAGACTAGTTCACGAGGCCGGATAAGAGGCTTGGGGGGTGTCTCATCATCAGAGACTAGTTCACGAGGTATAACTCCATCCTCAGTCGGTGAACCAGGAGCCCCGCCATAATATTGTTCCACAGTAAAAATTTCGGGGGC
>TARA_R110000822_G_scaffold49196_2_pt1 | contig 17018 bp, 12 predicted proteins | sample TARA_R110000822 | Tara Oceans TARA_R110000822 (sample SAMEA4397666) | marine metagenome | biome: Polar Biome; feature: [SRF] surface water layer (ENVO:00010504); material: water (ENVO:00002006), including particulate matter (ENVO:01000060) such as... | depth 5 m | reverse complement strand
ACACAATTTGGAACTTGAACTTAAAATTATACAAAGGGAGTGTAAACACACTAACCAAACTATAAAGATTATTAAACCTGGGGAGGCAAGATGGGTATGTGATGATTGTGAAATAAAAATAAAATGGCCTAGTCCTTATGAATTAAAGGAATGGTTATAATATTTATAACTATATAATATAAAAAAACGATGAATAAGAGAAAAATATCCCATAAAAGAAAAACCAACTTATTACTTGAACAATCTGGATATAATCCAGGTACTGACAATAATTTTGACCCGTGCTCAATGGCACAGTTTGATCTTAATTGTGTTTATGCTGGTAGGAGGAACGCAGATGGAAGTTTTACATATGTTGGTGGTGGTCCTGGTTTCCCACCTCAAACTCAGGTAAATGGAGCTTGTGGAGTTGCTGGGTATAATGCAGTTGCAAACCCACCCCAACCATGTTTATTCTACGATGTGAATTATGGTGACTATTTTATATACGACATTAACATATCAGGTACGAATGATTGTGGTACCGGTAGTGGGTGTGCTTGGGGATCCACTGTTACTTATGCTGACGGCTCTACAGAAGAAATAAATTTTATAGGTTATGAGTGTGATGCAGGTGTGTGTACAGAATATAATTCAGGCTCTGCGACTTACAACACAGAAGCAAACTGTGTCTCAGGTGGGTGTACTGGTAGTGGAGGTCAAATAGGGTGTAATGATATATTTTCTTACGACTATAGTCCTAGTAATGGAGGGTGTGATTCTGCTAATACCGGTTTACCAAATCCTTTAGATGAGTCTTGTTGTGGTTATCTCACTGGGTGTATGGATGATAGAGTTGATAGTACGAGTACTTATTTATCAACCAGTACTGCATGGCCTAACCAAGTTGGTCCACCAAGTTTAGTATCTAATGGAGTGGTTGCTGACTATAATAATATTGTACAATTAGACGACTCAACAAATACACCATGGGGTTTTAACGCAGCAACTATAAGTGCGGAAAGTTTCGGTAGTTGTGTATACCCTCAAAATAATTTACCAGGAGGTAAAATAGGTTGTACAGATGATACAGCAAATAACTATGATGCAGCTTATGAGGCGGGTTGTTCTTCAGTAAGTTTAACAGACGGTAGTACTATACCACCAGTTTTAATTGCTAATGACCCTTATTTTAGTACGGTAGATACTTCTTGTTGTACGTATGATGAAGGGTGTATGGATGAATACGCTTGTAACTATGACCCAGAGGCAACAGTATCCGGAACAACTGTTTGTGACTACATGTCGTGTAGTGGATGTATGGACCCTATCTCTGCTGATTATATTGGAGCTTATCTTTCAGTGCCAAATAACCCAGTTACAGGAACAAACTTAAAGTTAGATTGTGGTGATGTAACTGGTGGATTACCACAACCGGTACTTAATAATAATGACCCAACTAATCCGTTTGGTGCTGATGGATGTTGTAATTATATATCTGGTTGTATGGATTTTGTTGGTTCAACAAACGCAGTCCCTAGCGCCACTTCTGACTGTCAGGGAGATGAAATCATAACTGGATTAGATTTTGTTAATAACCCAACTCTTGTTAATCCTAAATATGGTTGGCCAAGTTTTAATACCACGGACGGGGGTACAGCGTTAGGACCAGGAGCGACAGTTATGTCAGATGGTTCACCTTGTTGTAGTGCGGTTATAATACCGATTGAAGGATGTTTAGATTCGGACTCACTTAATCATAATGCAGGCGCTGATGGATGTCCAGGAATGGACCCAACTGACACTGCAAATCCATTAAACTTAGATGGATATGGAAACCTAGACGCAGCTAATAATTCCTGTTGTCTTTATAATACATATTGTCAAGATATCGACGCTAATAATGATTCACCAGATCAAACAGGTGCTTTTCCTTGTAATGATGTAGATTTTGGTCCTGAAGGACTATATTATGGTGAGACAGGATTTCAACCAATTTACGCAGGAGCGGTTCACTTTACTAACGCACCTGGTACGACAACAGCTAGTGATAACGATTGTTGTACATACAATCAAGGATGTACGGATCCAATAGCTTGTAATTATGACTCATTAGCGTATAATGATGATGGGGATTGTTCTTATATCATAGGTTGTACTACTAATGATCAAGATAACTACGACCCTAATGCTGACTTACCATGTCTCGATGACGGAGTAAATACTATACCAAGTTCAAATGGGAGTTGTGTATATTCAGGTGACACTGGATATTCAGGTTTATCAGATCCAGCAGTTATGGCTATTTTAACTGGAGGAGGTACAGGTACAAATAATTGTTGTTGTGTGTATGGGTGTACGGATAACACAACTGCAGCTCCAGGAGGGGCTTGGAACTACGATAGTTCAGCAACTTGTGATGATACCTCTTGTCAATATTATACTTATGGGTGTTCTGATATAACAGCTCTTATTAGTTCTTATGATCCACTAGCTGATGGTTGTCTGGACCCTAATGGGTCACTAGTACCAGGTACTACTGCCGGGGCTTTAGCTACCGGGACAGATGAACACCATTGTTGTATATACGTTGAACCAACGTGGACCTTCAGATGTGTAGGAGAATTTGACGCATCACTTGATGATGCTGGAGACCCACCATCTGATGGGTGGGGTGATTGTCAAGAGATAACGTCAGCAACCCATCCTCTAGAGTTTTCTACACTACTAGGGTACCAAAACAACTATGGTGTAACATTACTATTTAGTTCTAGTGTTTCATTAGCAGATGCGGCTAGTGCTTGTGCAAACGCAGGTTGTGGTAACTGTGGAAATGGACCTGCAGTGCCGGGAGTTAGTTTACCAACAGCAGGGTGTAGTAGTTGTGCCGCTGGAGCCCAAGGGCAATCATGTGGTACCTACGCCAGTGACTTTGATGCGATTGAAGATGCTTTCGACCCTACTTTGGCTGGTGTTTTCCTTTTCTTTGACGATATAGATGTTTGTAATAGTTCACCTCTTTGTGGGTTAGAAACATTAGGATGTACAGACTCCAACTATTGTGAATACTGGACCCAAGTACAAGAAGTAAACGATGGTATTGGAGGTACTTACGTGAACGCTGGTGCTATAACAGATGAGTTACCTATAGGGTCAATGATTGGTAACCTAGGACCAACAGTTTTAGCGAATGGATGTATAACTGCAATAAATAAAGGATGTCCGTTAACAGGTTCTACAAATTATGACCCTTCAGCGACAACAGATTGTCTTAATCCATATGTTGGTGATGTTCTAGACCCATGGTACGATGCTTCTACTATGCCAGGACCGTTCTACACCTATATCGATGTACCCATTACATTGATAGATTGGAATACTAATAGTTTTGCTTCTATTATAATGGACGATTGTGAATTCAGTTGTGAGGAACAAGTTGTAAATGGACTTACGGTACCAGGCGCTCCAGATGTGGTAATTGAAAATGGGGGTAGTTGCTTTACTTGTACAGGGACAATAACTTCAAATCAACAAACTATGGCTCCATGTACTGAAGTGGATACTATTAATCTATATACTTCCTTGATGTCTAACTCAAGTTATACATTACAATGGTTTGACGATGACGGTGATTGTGACGCTGCCACTTTCTGTGGTGGTAACCTTGGGTGTTCTGACGACGGGTCTGGTAATGTGTCGGTATTTACGTCTGGAAGAAACTTAGCACAAACTAATATCTCTCCAGCTTGGTCAACACCAGGACCGCAGGCTTGTAATTATGATAATGACCCTACTTTAGCCCCTGACCCAAGTGCGTGTGTTTATACATGTGTCGCTTGTATGGATGATGGAGACCCAGATAACACTACTAATCTAAGACCAAGTGGATTCATTGGACCTGCTTTCAACAAGGGTTTCGATTGTAGTGGTAATTTTATAACTGACGCTCAAGTACCGGCGACAGAAAACGGAGAAACTTGTTGTTGTTATATAGAAGGTTGTACAGATAAAACAGCAAACAACTGGGACCCAACCGCGTGTTTTGACGATGGATCATGTAATTATGATATTTTTGGTTGTACTGACTCAAATGCTAGTAATTATGACAGTTCTTCTACAGCGGCGTGTGATGGTAATAATGGATACCCTCCTAATGATTATTCTTCGAGTGGGGGACTACCTTGTGACCCAGCAGATATTGGGACTCCAAACTGTTGTTGTTCGGACGTAGGATTTGACTGTGAAGATAATTTATGTACCCCTCATCTTGCTGGAGGAGTTGCAGATTTTCCAAATCTACAAGCTTGTAAAGATGGTGGTTGTGGAGATGGTAGGTATCGATGTCAACCGTATGTAAAGATAAAAAAAATAAAAGATGACGTTGTTTTCCAAAATAGTCAACAACTTGCAGAACAGTCATCTTTGGGTGGAGGTAATGTAGGTAATGATTTAGAAATGGAAGTGTTAGATAAAGAAACAAATTTTGTTCTAAATACAGATCCTGACACCCCTGTGGAGTTAGACTGTTGTGTACCAGACCCAATGGGACCACACCTAACTTTACAAGACTGTGTTGACAATAGTGAATGTGGGGATTGTGACCAAGTTAAATGGAAATGTAAGAGAGACGGTTCTACCCAAACACAAAGTAATGATATTTGTGTACAAACAGTACAAGCTGACCCTGATTGTTTAGGTGGTGGGTGTTTTAATGGTATACAAGCTTGTATTGCTAGTGGGTGTGAACACAATCGAGAAACTTGGGTATGTCCCGGTAAAGACCCAACAAAAGTCCCTCAACAGACTATGGGGGAACAAAGTACAGGACTTTCAATAATAGCAGGAGGATGTATACAACAGGGGTATTTTGGTTGGGACACCGAACAAGAGTGTATTGATAACACAGACTGTTGGAAAGCTTCAACAAATGATACAAACCCGTATTGTTTTGTAGGAGAAAGTAAAGTTAAAATGTCCGATGGAACAGAAAAAAGAATTGATGAGATTAAAGAAGGGGATTTAGTTCTTAATGATGAAGGAACCGAATCAAAAGTTGTTGAAGCTCAAAAACACGTTGACTTCCACGATAATATTTACGGATTTAACGGAGAAGAACCTTTCGTTACCGCAGAACATCCATTATTAGTTGAAGGGGATATATGGAAATCCATAGACCCAACTTGGCATCCAGAAGAGTTTAGTCACGATATTGAAAGATTCAAACTTGAAATAGGTGATAAATTAATAATTGGTGAAGACAAAGAAACAAAAGTGGTTACATCAATAGATGAATATAAATTAGAAGTACCAGTGTATAACTTACAACTTGATGTTGTGAACACATACTATGTAAATGAATATGTTTCTCATAACGCATTCTTTAGAGATAAAAGAATCTCAGAAGAAAGAGTAGGGGTAGATTATGTTATGGGTAAAGACCCAATTACTGGAAATCCTGTCGATCCTAATGGAGGTTGTCCGTGTATCAATCCACCGAACACATACCATCCAGACTGTTGTTTGAAAAATCCAAACCCACCATCGCCAGCAACACCAACATTAGCTTGTTGTAAGTCCAAAACCAATCTAGCAGTTGATCATTCAGGTTGTGGTATAATGAATTCACAGACTTACACAATGGACTATTACCCTTATGGGTATCTAGCTTGCTGTGTTCCGGTTTCGGCTCTACCAATTATGACGAATGGGGTTGAAAGTTCTGATTGTACAGCTACCTTTAGTTGTGTATCTGCAGGTGGGGTGTTATCCGGAGACGGATCGGGTAATTCATGTTTTGGTGGTGGAATAAATGAACCTCCTGGATTAAATCCAAAAATGGCTGGTGGAGATGATGATGGAGACGGTAGTTTAGGTGATGAAAAAACTGATAAGAGACAAATAGGTAGTGTTAGTGATAAATCTGTAGAAGTAGAGCCAACACTAGTGGAACCAGAAGTTGACACTAAAGAAGTGGAAGAGTTAACTGAACAAATTAAAAGAATGAAAAAGTTAATGGGAATGTAATCACGATGGGGTATAAAATTAAATTAAACGAAAACCAACTAAAAAAACTTATCTCTGAAGAAACTGTTGAAAGACCGTGTTCTAAATTCGATAGCGGGTCCGATAATTATAAATTTTGTATATTAGTTAATTCACCAACATGGGTGAAAATGACTCGTCCATTAGTTGATAAAGTTTTAGAACATAAGAAAAGAAAGTGGAGAGATGTAACTTCTTCAGAGAAACAAAAATCAGTTGAGTCCGTTTTAGATATTATAGAGGACTCCAGACCACAAGCTAAACAAACAATACAAAAAGTTAGAGAGAAGTTAGATTCTTTAGGGTTTATATATGACGAAGATGATCAATGGGATTATATTAATAAATTAAATACTAACTATTCTGACACGGCTACCTTTATGACAGACTTGGTGGATAAATTCTCCGACTACCCAATTAAAGAATTATACGACGATATCAAAGAGGGTAATAAAACAAATTTACAAGACCTAATAAACCAAGGATTAGACGCTCCACAATCCGTGTACGATAATTTAATAGATGACCCTACTGATAAATTTAAGTACACTAGAATGGCCAAATACTACACTGGAAAAGGGGATTCAGTAGAAGACATTATCCAAACCCTAATGGAAAGTAATGGATGGGTGACCATTCATAGAGGGGGTAATGGTGACCCAATCGACACTCTACTAGGTATTGATTTAATTGTTGAAAAAAATGGTTTTTACAAATTTATCCAGTCAAAGAAAGTATTTGAAATAAGAGTGGTTAAAGGACCACTTAACCCAACAGGTGCTTACCTAGTTAAGGGGAACGTATTTGGTATACGTGAAGACATGATAGATCTTTTAGGGTACGCAACAGAAGACGGTCGGGCCATTGTAACACCAAAACAAAGAAAGACTAAAAAAAATTCAGAGGGTAAGTTTGAATACACTAATTCGTTAGAGTACCCAACACCAACAAGGAACACTCCTGTTATTATCCAAGAACCATTCCAAAATATTACTAATTTAAGTTTGTAGTTAATATTTATTTTCATATCTTTGTGTCATGACAAAGAGAGAACTAAATAAAAAACTAAAGTCCAAAACCCTAGAGATCAGAAACGGTGTTGGTATTAAAGACGGTACCATTCGTGTTATACGAGCTAGGGTCAGTATATTACCTGAGTGGTACCCGGACGGTCTTAAAGAGACTGAAGTAGAAATTAATATCTACGCTGAGGTGGTAAACACAAATGGTAACTATATGCATATTCATCATTATGGACCAAAATCAATAAGGAAATATTTACGTAGAAAAGAAAGTAGAGTTAACCAAACAGTGTCTAATTGGGTAAAGTTATGGGGGTTTGATAATATCGTTAAAGTAAAAACAATTAACTTAATTAACGATAAAAACTTAGTTTAATCTTATTATTATAACACACACCCGTAGCTCAGTTGGATAGAGCAACTGCCTTCTAAGCAGTAGGTCATAGGTTCGAATCCTATCGGGTGTACAAAAGGCTCCACTTTCCACATACATTTCATATTTATAAGTAAACTAAAATAATATGAAAAATATAAAACCAAACAAAGGACTCATTAATGAGGTAAATGATATGAGGGAAATGATGAGGAAACTTGAAACTAGTAAACATCAACCACAACAATTAAACGAACAAATAGATGGTTGTCAACCAGGAATATGTCCTGATGGTTGTACCTGTGTTAATATTTATGGTAGTAATTGGGGAGATGATATGCCTGGTGGTAATGGGGTTATAGGGTTCGATTGTTGTTGTGGTAATGAAACAATAGGAATAAATGGTTGTGAACCAGGACCATGTGTGAGCCATACCGATTGTACTACCGATACAGACCCAACAAACGGACAGGTTTTTCAAGTTAACCCAGGATACGAATGTTGTTATTATGATTCATACATGGCGTCGATAGATTTTCCTTCATGTAACCATTCTGATGACTGTCATTCTTACTCCACAAGTGTGGGGTCTAATCCCACTACGGGACTTATTATGGGTTGTATGTCAACTTCCGCCCTCAACTATAACCCTAACGCTAATTCAGATAATGGACAATGTTGTACCGTTAGTAATAGTGGATGTATAAATGAGGCTTATATAAACGGTGACGAGGACAATGAATGTGATTGTGAAAACAACTGGGTTGACTTTGGTTATGGTAATGTGGGTTGTTGTCTGGTACCACTACAGGGTGGTGGAAGTAATAACCCAAATTCGGGTGGCGGTACTGGTATAACTCCAGGTACACCACCAGGTTATATTACTCTAGATGACCTATCGTCCTTACCACAAAATCCAAATTGTTTTATAGGTGAAACCTTAATCACTATGGAAGATGAAAGTAATAAAAGAATCGATGAAGTGAAAGTGGGGGACATTGTAAAAAGTGAAATAAATACATCAACGATAATTAGTATAGATGTCCATAATGAAAAAGAATATGTTGTATACTCACTAAACAATTCAAAAGCATTTGTAACAGAAGAACACCCATTCAAAACAACTATAGGATGGAAATCAATAAACCCTGTAGAAACATTTAAGAAACATGGTGTTGAGTCTAATGTTTTAGAAATAGGGAACCTTTTAATCACAAAAGAAGGAACAGAAGAGTTAAAAACGATTACGGAATCCTCCACAACAGTAGACACTGTTTATAATCTTCGTTTAGATAATGAACTTGTTTATTACGCTGATGGTTTTCTAGTACACAATGCCAAAAATATTGACGATAGTGGTACCGGTGGTACAGACGGACCAGGTTTTGAACCAGCTGATCCAATTGATGGACCTCTTAAACCAAATAAACCAAATAAACCATTACCAAACGCATCAAAAACAAGAAGAAAATAATATGAAAAATATAAAACCAAACAAAGGACTCATTAATGAGGTAAATGATATGAGGGAAATGATGAGGAAACTTGAAACTAGTAAACATCAACCACAACAATTAAACGAACAACAACCTTGGCAAGCAGGTTGTGGTATGTGTCACCCAGATTGTACCTGTATTGGGATTTGGGCAACAAGCCAAAATTCAGCCCCGGGATACGCGTCGGGAAGTATGATTGCTGATTGTTGTTGTGGTAATGAAGTACCATCAATAAATGGTTGTGAACCAGGACCATGTATGGACCATACCGATTGTACTACCGCTCCAAGCATTGATACAAACGGTAACCCTATTATTGTTCAAACTAACCCAGGATCAGTATGTTGTTATGCTTCCCAAAATATGATGAATATAGGATTCCCTTCTTGTATGTCTACAACAGAGGCTTGTTATGATTATGTTCCGGGGTTGGGCTCTGACCCAGCGGCTAATATAATTGCGGGATGTATGGATCCCACCGCTCTCAACTTTAATTCATCGGCTAACATGGAGAATGATGAATGTTGTACCGCTAGTAATAGTGGATGTATGAACACACAGTATATAAACGGTGACCCTTCCTATGAATGTGATTGCCTACCTAATCCTAGTTGGGTTGACTTTGGTTATGGGGATATTGCTTGTTGTCTGGTACCAGCTGCTGGACCAGGAACAGGGAGTGGTGCTGGTGGTAACGAAACCAATACAGGTAATTACGTTACCTTAGGTAGTTTCGGGGGTAACCCAAATTGTTTTATAGGTGAAACCTTAATCACTATGGAAGATGAAAGTGATAAAAGAATAGATGAAATTATAATAGGAGATATTGTAAAAAGTGAAATAAATACATCAACGGTAATTAGTGTAGACGTACATAAAGAAAAAGAATACACCACATACTCACTAAACAATTCAAAAGCGTTTGTAACAGAAGAACACCCATTCAAAACAACTACAGGGTGGAAAGCAATTAATCCTGTGGAAACATTTGTAAAACACGGTATCGAATCTAATGTTTTAGAAATAGGGGACGTCCTAATCACAAAAGAAGGGACAGAAGAGTTAAAATCAATTAATAGGTCGTCCACAACAGTAAATGTGGTTTATAATCTTCGTTTAGATAATGAACTTGTTTATTACGCTGATGGTTTTCTAGTACATAACGCCAAAAATACTGATGATGATGGTAGTGCCGGTGGTACAGACGTACCAGGTTTTGAGCCAGATGGGCCTGTTATTCCACCTAAACCAAATAAACCAAATAAACCACTACCAAACGCATCAAAAACAAGAAGAAAATAGTGGAAACTTATAGACCTCTTTCTTCCCTCTTAACAATCAAACCCTCAGAAATTGAGGGTTTGGGTTTATACGCAATAGAAGATATAGAAAGTGGGATTATATTAGGTGTTTCACATATAGAAGATGATAGGTTTGACGATGGTTATATAAGAACTCCTCTTGGTGGTTTTGTTAACCATAGAAACACCTCTAATAGTAGAATATCGTACGAGGACGACATAGGTCGACTTGTTACAACACAAAAAATTAAAAAGGGGGAAGAAATAACAACAACATATCATCTATACCCAATAAGAGATGAGTAGTAAAGGCGTAACTAGAGACTCTTGGATAATTCTAAAACAAGCTTGGAACGTTAGTAATACACCTTCCCGAACTAGTTTGGAATGTGGAAGTTCTAATTTAATTGATTATAAAAATATATTGGTAAAGTATTTCGGGTTTGCCAATGCTAATGAAGAATCGATGGGTATATATTGTCTTATTGCCAGACATAATGCCGATGAAATGGTAGACACAAAGAAAAATCCTTTTGAAGTATTGGGACCCAAAGAAGTGTTAATCCCAAACATCTACCGATATGACGTAGAATTTATAGATGACGAGTATGATTTTGAAAATTATTATGATGCATGTATCTTAACCACTGGTATCTCATCACGGTACGAGATAGAATGTGAGTGTCTATCGGCAATAAAAGAGGGATATGATGAAGAAGGTGAATATTATGAGGAAGACTGTCTAGATGATGTTGATATTGATTCTAATTGTGAGTGTACCGATTACGAGGAACCAGTGGTAGAGTTATATAGATGGAATTATAGTACTGGGACTTATTATAGCACAAATGCAGATATTCAATTAAGGGATAACCAAACCGGTGAAATAGATAATTTTCTAGGTGAGAATGTAATTACACTTTACGAACATGGACAAGGTGAGTATACTGAATGGGAAACATATGATTATTTTGATGATAGTAGAGAAGGAGAAGTACTTGATTGGCAAATGGAAGATGCGTCATATGAAATTGAACGAACAATAAAGTAATGAAAAGAAAAATAATACAACTATTAAGAGAGTACGGGGTAAGTCCTGGTGAAAAAGTTATTTGGGGTAAAGATGGTACTACAACAATTCTAGACTCGAATGGTGCAATAAGACTAGTTAAGTGGGACGAAAATAATATTAAAGATACCCTCGAATCAATCCAAGACGCATTTGATAATGTTAAAGGGGATAAGGAGGAGGAGATAGGTTTTATCACAAAAACCTATGACAGATTAAAAAAACTAGGTATGATGAGTGCCGCGGTAATTGCTATGTTATTCGCAATGGCTTTATATGGTTCCACCGTAACTACAGATGATTTAATTAAGGAGTTCCCTCACGAAAAAAACATAATATTAAAGATAGAACCAATAGATATAAAAACTATTGATATTGAGGAGGTAATCCCCTCAGTAATACAAAGAAATAATTTAGATACATTCTTAAAAGACTTAGCGATGAGAGAATCTTCTGGTAGGTGGGATGTTATTAATGAATTAGGTTACATAGGACTATACCAATTTGGAGAAATCGCACTTAAAGACGTGGGACTAGACAAAGAAATTTCAACGAAGAAGTTTAGGGAAAATCCCAACATATTTCCACCAGAAATGCAGACCAAAGCTATGATAGAATTACTAAAGAATAACAAACATTATACTAGGAGAGTTTACGATAAAATAGGTGAGACATATAATAACGTGGAGGTTACAGAATCGGGGATATTAGCCGCTTCACACTTGGTTGGTGCTAAATCAGTACGTAAATATTTGAAGAGTGGTGGTAAGATAAATGAAAGGGATGCAAACGGGATTAGTGTGAAAGACTACATGGAAAAGTTTGTAGGTTATGATTTAAGTGATTTAGGGTGACCTTCTTTTAATAATTAAAGTATTTATATAAAAACATTTTTAATGACATCTTATAATAAAAGACATAAAAAACAAAATTTACAAGAGGCCTCTACTTTAATGAGTTATAATAGGGTAAAAGAAAAGTCCCAATTACAGGATAGTAATTTATGGGAAACAATAGAAAATTTATATGTAGGTACTCTTTTAACCGAGGAGAGAATAAATGAACAAAAAGCTTTATTTGATTGGGTTAGAAAATTAGGTAAGAACGCTCTTGGTTCAATAAAAAAGTTTACTTCAAGTCTTAGTTCAGGAGAACAAAAAATGGCCCAAGACTTATCCCAGGAGTTAGGAGGGACACAACAAGGAAGTGAAATAAAATCTTTACTTAAGAAAGGAAATTGGGGAGAAGCCCTACAGAAAGGACTCGACACAATCAATAAATATTTTTCCAGTGGACAACTTGCTGAGGGTCTCCAAGAAACTGGTGATACTTGGAGAAACATGAAAGTGTGGAAAAAAGTGGTATTAACTTTAGGTTTCTTAGTTATTATGTTTGCTCAAGCGTCACCAGGTGAAAAAATAGACCAAGACCAAGTCAATCAAGCGTCCATAGAATACTCAATGGATGGGGAACAAACAAGTGATATAAATTCCTACGATAAAATATTTGATGATAATACCGAAAAACCTATAGATCTTAAATTTGGTGACCAATCGATACAAAACGCAGGTTTTGAAACTGGAGTTAGTTTTGAATTGGGTTCATCCAACTTAGACGCCCAAGGACAACAACAAATAGACGACATAGCAAATGACTACCTTAATCAAATAGAATCTGCTCAGGGTAATGGTGATTCGGTAGAATCTTTAGACATTACAGTACAAGGGGGTGCGTCTAACACAGGAGATGGTTGGGATAACGATAATGATTACGATGGTAGTTTAACAGAGAATAGAGAATCAGAAACTGGTAATAAACTAAAACAAAGTATTAAAACACAGGCACAACAAAGAGGGATAGATTTATCTGGTATTGATATTAATTATAATATGTCAGGTGGAATGGATGTTTCAGACCTTGGAGGTGATGAAAATGTTAAAGATGGTCAGAAGACATCAACCCAGAACACTTTAATTAATGGTAACTTAACTCATACACCACCAGCTCAAGACGCACCAACAGGTGGGGTAGACATTGACCTCAAACAAACCGGACCAATGGCTAAATTTAATGTAGATGGTGAGAAGTCAAAAGATAAAAAGGAGTTTAGGCCAGGGATTGCACGTGGGTCGAGAAACTTAGAGTTAAGAGATTTACTTTATCTTGGGGGTATAATAGCTCCCGCTACCTTTGGTGATTATAAAACTGACGCAGAAATGGGAAGGGTAGACTGGAGGGATATTGATGTAAGTGGGGATAAGGATTTGGAGGATATGCAAAAATTAGCGGTATGGGTTACTAACACAAGAAAATCAAAGTTCCCATTACTAAAAAGAACTCAGAACGCTTTACAGGGGATAATAGATATAGAATTTGATGACACCAAAAAATATAAAGGTAATGTGGGTACTAAATTCGAACCTTCAACAACCACAGCAATTACAGAAGAAGAAAATAAACTACCACCAGAAGTTATTAAACAACCAGAAATACCACAACAAGTAAAAGGACTCCAAGGAAATATAACAAGTATGTGGAAATACATCTTAGGCACTAAGGCAATTGGTGATATAGTAAAATCAGAAGAAGCCTCAGAGTTTGATAGTAACATGAAAGAGTTTCTAGAACAATTAGATTTAATGTATGGGGAGTCTGGTACAAGAGGTAACGTTAAGTTTAGATATAGAAGAAACCCTAACTATACAGGGAGTAAGTATAAAAACATTTCAGACAAATGGAATAAAAAAATAACAGGAGGAGTAGAGGACTTCCAATTTACTGGAGGGGAAGAAGAAGTTCTACCATTCAAACAAGATTACACAGGAGACTACATTCAAGGAATTGACGGAAATCCTTTAATAGGTTCTGCAAACTCAGAAGAACTACAAGAAGAAATAAAAAGAATTAAAAAATTATTATTATGAATAGAAAGATTAAACTAAGTGAACTACAATTCAAACAACTAGTAGAACTTAATATGGACGACCTTATAGGTACGGAAGCTATAGACAAACCAATATATGGTATGAATAGTCTTAATACTGAACAAGAATCCATAGATGTAGAACCAGATGTTGAGGGTTACGTATCGCTAGAGGAACAACCTGGGGGAACAGGAGGAACTCCACCAGTAAGATATAGAATAGATGCTGGAGGTTGTCTAAAATGTACCGGTAGTTTCAACCCGGCAAACTGTCCATATGTAGATTCTGACTGTACATCAACTTCCAATAGTTCACAAGAAACATGGACCTGTAAGAAAGGTAAATGTACAAAGGTAATAGGAAAAGGAGGAATAGGTGAATTTAGTTCACAACAAGAGTGTGAAGATTCTTACTGTGAAGAGAGAGCACGTCCTACAGGTGATAACCGTAGTAAACGTTATGATGAGGGAGCGGACCTGGAAGGTCCAAGTAAGTATGGATACGGAAACGACGCGCCGTTCAAAGACAGTCCCAACTTCAACGTAGGGGAATCCTTAACAAAAAGGGTTAAAGGGATGCTTAGTGAGGTGGAAGAGGATTATGACAAGTGGGATCAAGAACAATTAGACGATTGTTGTTTACATGAACCAGACTTTATTACAGATGGTTGTTGTGCTAATGGTGGTAACCCTGATGGGATGGTAACTGGAGGTAACCACGGTAGAGATAACCATATGTGGGATGGAAAAAGTCAGATGACAACTGGAGATGAAAGAGAAGGAGAAGGGACATCTTTAAGATACAGAGGAAATAGAATTAGTGAGATAGAAGAGGTGGAACAATTAGACGAAATGTTAGAATGGGGTTGTTGTTGTAACTGGATAAACTGGGCACAATATTCAGAACCGGAATGTGAATCCTGGGGATGTAGATGTGATGGTGGAGGACCAACAGTGGGTAAGATTAGTGGTGAACCAATCCCTGATCATAGTGAAGAAGTTGTGAAGGATGGTAACATAGTAGTTATCTGGCCAAGGAGGAGAGGATTCGTTCCGGAAGACAGGGAGGGTGGTACAAACAATACTAAAAGAAAAGATAGGAAAGGAATGGGAGAAAACTCTCATCATTTAGTTCATAGAACACATGAAGAGTTAGTATCTATGGGTAAAACAAAAGGAGGAGGTGACCCTTGTGCTTGTAGTAGTGATAGTGATTGTAAAGATGCTGTAAGTAGTGGGTGTAATGGTAATAAGTGTAGAGATAGTAAATGTGTTGCCGATGGTATGAATTATGGTACTAAGGGTGATTATAAACAAGCTAAGAGAAGAACCAACTCAACACAACCTGTAAATGGGCACAAACCTAGACCTACACACTCTAATCAAAACGTAGTAGAAACTTTATCGAAAAAAGTTAGAGAGGAAATGAAAGGTGAAGGTGGGAAGGTTAACACACCCAAACCGTCAACTGACGCTATACTAAATATGGTAGAGAAAGTAATCGGAGGTAGAGGACCATCAACAGACCAAACATGGAGTTGTTGTTTAGTGGCGGCTGACTGTTGTAAACCACCTAAAGGAAAGGATAGATGGTGGGTTGTAATGCACCCATGGGGATAATTTAATAAATAAAAATAAGAAATAAAATACAATTATGAAAAAGAAATTCAAAATAACAGAACAACAGGCACAAAAAATACTAAAATTAAATGGGGCGACTCAACAGGCACCAAATCCATGTAATCAATTTATAGCTCAGGTGGTACCATCTCAAGGAGGTGGGGGAGATATAGATTGTTGTAAGATGCTTAATGGTGATATGGTAGGTCCTTACGGTAATACTGCAGGGTCGCAAATGTTACAAACACATTGTGATGTGGCTTGGAGTATGGCGGTCATGGGAGGAACTTTCAACGACGGCAATCAACTAGGTGGATCATTAGCGTGGGCTGACTGTTGTAAGAATGACACAACTACTGGAGAGGATAAATGGTTATGTGAAGGTGGGGCGTGTTACAACCACCCATCAGGGACATTTAATACAGAATCTGAATGTGAAGACAAATGTGGACGTTCTAATACTGGAGAGGATAAATGGTTATGTGAAGGTGGGGAGTGTTACAACCACCCATCAGGGACGTATACCTCATTACCTGATTGTGAAAAGAATTGTGGACGTTCTAATACTGGAAATGGAGGAGGTTGTTCAGATGATGTATGTCCAAACCCAAACCATGTTAAAACACCATTTAATCCAGATGGGTCAGGTTGTAAGTGTGAATGTACTAATCGTTATCAGCAGTGTGAAGCGCCGTGGGTATGGGATGAAAATAAATGTACTTGTGCGGAACCAACAGATTTCGCACCTGACCTACAATCTAAGAAACTAGCACCACCAGAAACGAAAGATCAGAAAGAATTGAGAGAAGAAATGACAAGAATAAAAGAATTATTAAAGTAAACTTAAATGAAAATAAACTGGATAAATGGTTTTGACGCCGGGAATAAAAAGGAAAAATATAGTTTAACTTTTAGACTAGGTACTTTTACTATGTTAGAGATTAAAATAGAATCGACGGAACTAAGATTCATGGTATTAAATTTAGGGTTTGAAGTTTACTATTAATGAATTTACGTAAAACTATATTAAAAACCTTAAGGGAACAATGCTTTTCCAACCCTAATGCTCCACCCGCTTTTGGTAATTATGGTTGTATGGACTCTACCGCAACAAATTATGACCCATTTGCAACCCACCCATGTAATTCAATAGGGCCAAGTTTGGCTTGTTCTGATTGTAACGGTAACTCTGA
>TARA_R110000822_G_scaffold25937_17_pt1 | contig 17021 bp, 27 predicted proteins | sample TARA_R110000822 | Tara Oceans TARA_R110000822 (sample SAMEA4397666) | marine metagenome | biome: Polar Biome; feature: [SRF] surface water layer (ENVO:00010504); material: water (ENVO:00002006), including particulate matter (ENVO:01000060) such as... | depth 5 m | reverse complement strand
TGCAGTTGGAAATTCAGTATTGTCGGGGCGAGCAGTGATCAAAGATGACACGATTATAAACCAAACGATTCACGTTGACGTTGAACTACATGTCACGTCTGGAAAGGGATCGTTATAAACCACGTTAATATATGAATTATCGACACGAACATGAAGTAAATCATAAATTTCAACTAATCGTTGCATTGGTCTTCATGGCATTAGCATTAGTGAGTATGTCCAGTTGTAATTTATCGGGGTATCTGATCGAATCTAATCCAGCACCCAGAGTGTATACTGGTGTAGCTGAATTGACATTGATTAATGAAACGGATACACCTGTCGTATTTTATTTTTATGCGACAGATTCGACACAATTCGATGTCATTCGAGAGGTTGGTGGGTATTATAGTAGACATACTATTAGTAATTTTCCATGTGGCGTATATAATGTCACATGTGGAACTCAGAAAATACCAAAACTTTTGATAGATAAAGGTACACCAACACTTGAATATACGTTGGAAGGTTTAATGCGATAGATGGGTGTATAACTCAGCGGTAGAGTAGCGGTTTCTAAATTCGTTGGTCGTGGGTTCGAATCCCTCTACACTCACTAACTAAACTACATATGACATGTATATTAAATCAATCGTGAGTAATCTGTTAGGTCGAGATGGTACCTTGATTGCGGCATCCAAGACACGATATATGAATGCTAATCGAAGTCACATGATAGTCTTCAATTCAAATGTAGCCACTAAATCTGGTGGTAAAATTTGGTTCGGTGATCTTGATTTAACATTATCTAAAGATAAATTAATTTCATTGTCAACCGAACTCGGTGAAACTGTATATGTCTTCAGCGAACATGACATGCGATTTGAAAATGAATCGAAAACAGTTGATGAGATTATCAAATCAACTACAGACTACTATTACGAAATTAGTACTTTTATTAACCGAATCGGAACATAAATAATTCTATTTTTTAACCAAATAAAAGTATAAACAATTATGCGTTAGATCAATGAAGGTGATAAACTCACCACCGTGGTACGCAACGACATACCACCCGGTAATCAGATGGTTCAATCGATACATGCAGTCGCAGACTTCGCTATTGAACATTCTCCTCAATTTAAAGCTTGGCAGCATGGATCAAATTATTTATGCTGTTTGAGCACAACACAGTTGAAGTTACACCAATTGATTGATAAATTAATCGATCACAATATTAACTTTACCATATTCCGTGAACCTGATTTGGATAATGAACTAACAGCCATTGCTGTAGAAGCCATTCCCATGTCAGATCATAAATTTTTTTTCAAAAACTTTAAATTAGGATTACGATGAATACCAAAATTCAATATCAATCATTAAAAAGTGACATCAAGAACTTGTCACAGGAACAACGACATCTTAAAGGTCAACGTAAAGATGTACATTTCACGGGTGAGCGTACACACGCTCCGTACCAAGCTGTAGCGAAGCTACGACAGAATAAATATAAGCTACGGCATATGTATATTTTGTATGGTATAATTAGAAATAAACCAACTGGTTATAAACCATTATCAACATATAAAATGGAAGCATTGTGGCTTCTATATGGTGATGGATCCGAATATACTGGTGTAGTTGCACCATATGTTCACCCAGATCGTAGAGAACAAGCTGCGTAAAATAATAGGGGAAGTCATTAAGTTGATTTCCCCTATTTATTAATATGAAGTTGATAAATATATACGAAAATATGCAACAGGTGAATAGTCCACAGTTCCAAGCTTGGTTTAAATCTTCACACGTGGTAGATGAAACTGGGTCTCCGAAGATCGTATACCATGCCACCCAACGTGATTTTGATGAATTCAGATCGGATGAGATTGGTAGTTCAATTGATCATGGTACAGCTGGAAGTGGATTTTATTTCACAGATGATTCCGACAACGCCAGTATATATGCTAAAAATTTACACACTAATACTGGGAAGTCTGGGAATGAGAATATCTTGGCAGTATATCTTCGTATATTGAACCCATATGAGGGCGATCCATTTAAATTTACTGGAGATGATCCAAAACAATCACGAAAATTCACAGATAAGCTGCGAAACAAGGGATATGACGGGATTATAGCTAAATTTGGATATAAGCCACAGATAACATGGTATATCACCTTTAAACCGAACCAAATCAAGTCTGCTACTGGGAATAATGGAGAATTTAGTAATTCAAATGATATAACGAAGTGAGTAAAAAATTGAGGAAATATTAATTGAGTTGGACTACAATGAAGGCAGAGTGCCAAGCACTCACGGGTATGCAACACGTATCCAGAATACAGTTTGCCCAAAAATTGGGCACAGCGTATCACAGTTGTGTACTACGTCATTTCGAAACATTGACTGCAGGTGGTACTGTCATTAGCACTGCTCCAGCATTAGCACCATTGATCCAAGGATTCTATGCCACGTGCGAACAGAATATGACTCAACACAATCAGGTCGATTGGATATCACAGGTCGGAAAATACATCTTATTATATTGGGCAGGTGCAGTGATCGTTGGTCCTACTGGGATCGTCAATGTACTCAGTACTGGGACGTGGGTAACCGTACCAGTAGTTCCGAATACAAATTTCAATATATTTATGACCACATTTATAACTGCATGTCGTATACATTTAACGACTATGAGTGGAATGTATATCAATACCGTAATTGTCCCACCAATACCACCAATCCCGTGGACTGGTGCACTATTGCAGACGACGCCGTAATCGATATTATACTGTATTGGTATATTTATATACATGAAGATAAAATGCAATCATAATGTACTCCAATTTAGCGAGATCGTTTCAGGTGCACGACTCAACGTCGTGGATGGTGAGATCAAATGGCATTTGGCTAATTTTACCCCCGACATGGACAAGTACAAGGTCATCTTGGCATTTGAGCAAGCTTTTGCTATATGGCAAGAACATTTCCACCCTGTGAAGATCGTACCCACCTCTGAAGTATCAGAAGCCCAGATAATCTTAAACTTCGCTACAAATGGCTCTGTGGACCTCCCAATTAGATTTGATGTGGGTACATTGGCATACGCATTTGCACCAACCAATGGTACATCTGGTGTGTGGATTAATGAAGAATACCAATGGGCAAGTATGCACAAGCCTAATATGATCGATCTTAAGAAAGTTATTGTGCATGAATTGGGGCATAGTTTCAACCTAGGACATAGTGCAGATATAACTGACATCATGTATCCAGCATATCAACCAAATTCAACGGTTACCTTAACTGAAGATACGGTGGATGGCATAAAAACTATGTATGCTGAACATTTGACACCAGATGATACTGATGAATATATAGTCGATTTTATTCGTGAATTATTCCCAACGAAATATCGATTGAGGAGATTGAGTGAGAAGCAACTGTTGGTTATTGCAGATGAGTTGGATATTGAAGCGACTATTAAGGACCTAAAACGTAAGACAAGAGATAAAATATATAACAGATTGCATAGATAAAAAATCCCCCACAATCAAACGATGGTGGAGGATTTCATGTGACCAATTGAATGGACTTAGTCAACCAAATCCAATTCTCGCAAGGACTCCGTGATTGGCGCCTCAATGAATAGTTTGGAAACCAATTTCACGAATTGTTCGAGGTCACCTTTGTCATTCTTTGACGTTCTAGCAATCTCCATCTGAACTTTGTATGATTGGATACTGGCGATGATTTCACTGGTTGTGGTAGTCTCATCCTTAGAAAAAACCATATTAGCACTAACTCTCTCTAATATTTCAGCCATAAATGCTGGCACTATCTTCAAATCATACGCCATTGCAGCAGCTTCACTTGGATCGTCTACAAGTGTATCGCCGAAATAATTGGTGATGAATTCTGTTGCGGTTTCCAAGTCTAGATGGCCCATCGTAATCAATGTTCCGGTTCGCTTCCCTCTCATAAATGTTCGATTGATATCACTTAAGTGATTTGTCGTCCATACTGAGATAATGTTTTTGTTTTTATTATCTCCACCATCGAGTCCATTCAACAATTCATTCATTTCAGTATTTCTTTCACCTTTCAAGACCAAGTCGATATCTTCAGTGAACGTAAGCACACCATTTCCATTACCCGCGAGTTGTCCAGCAATTTGCATCATGTCCTTCGACTTGGTCGGGTCCGTCAAGTAAATAAAGCCCCAATTATTCTGGATAGCTTTATAACCTAAGTTGAATGCCAATAGCGTCTTACCCGTTCCATAATCACCATGCATCAATGCACTATATTTTAATGGAATTTTTTTCGTAATACACAATTCAGTTTGCTCAATCCTCGCAATGATTGGTTGTAATGAGAATTTTACTGCAGCTGAAAGATACATTGGGATAGTTGGTATCTCAGACAGGTCCATGAAATGTGGTACTAAATCCGATCCTAATTTGATGGCTTTACCAGCATAAATTGAATCAGTATTCAACAATTTTTGGGTGGCATCCATGATACTATCCATCAATTCGACGAATCGATTTTCACATTGACCAGACACCGACATAGTTCGTTTACCTTTACTGTATGACATACTGATTTCTGCGTCATCACCCAACATCGGTAATTGAATTGTTCCCCATGGTACTTTTAACCTCGATCCATCTGCAAACTGCACATCCATTGATTGCGGTGTGTCTTCACTCGGCCCATCTTTACCATGTCTGGTGTATCCTTGAATACTTTCGATTGCCCGACTTATGGCATACGCGCCATCTTCGACAAAACAAGCGAATTTATATGTAAACCCTGTCGTTTGTATCGAGTTTTCGATTTCGGTGTCGATGTACGCTCTGACCTCTCGGAGTGGTTTTTTATCGATCAACTCTTTGATCTTTCGTTTGATCTTAGCGTCAAACGCTACTTTGTTAAATTTTCCATCTGCACCGATGATGGACGTGATTTCTGATTTACTCATGCTAATTGATTTAAAAGTTTATTGAAATTTGTTTTAGAATCTTTGAGACATCCTATGACGATTTCCCCACGATAGTTTTCAGAAATAAGAATTCTATTGCCGACTGTATATCGAATGTGTATCGATTCATAATTGTCTCGGAAATTTACGAGTTGTGATAATAAGATATCGTTACCACGGAGACTGAGTACTTTATCAGCACCCATGTCAGTAACTTCTATCTCATCCTTACCATACGTAATTGTGGTGGTTTTTTTGTACATTACATGATATTTTTGTTTAGTGGTGATTTAATATGTATTACTAATTGTTCGGTTGCAAACATACGAAAAAGTTTTTCATAAATACAAATTTTTGTGCAAATATATAAATTTTAATTTTTATTTGACTATATGAAAAAGTTTTATTACCTTGCGGTATATTACTTAATTAATTAAAAAAATATTATGACAATCACAATGCATACCAACAAAGTTACTGGTGATCCGATGTGGATCGCTGAGTCATCATACCATGAAAAAGATTTAGTTAAGATGGCTAAATTTTGGTGGAACAACGGTACACCTTCTGGAAAATTTAAGGTACCTGAAGGAGTTCCACATAAAGTCTGGTGGACGCCAGACATAGATAAAGCAGTAATCTTAATTGATTATACCGAAGGCGATACCAAGGAGGTGTTGGTAGCACATCTTGCAAATATAAACCAGCGATTGCAAGATTCTGTAGCAACGGATTCTGACATGATTATCCCAATTCCAGATGGATTGGAATACTATCCATATCAAAAAGCAGGAATAGCGTTTGGTTCAAACAATAATAATGTGTTGATAGCTGACGAGATGGGTCTTGGAAAGACGATACAATCGATTGGTATCCTTAATTACAAGACATCACTCAAGAGAGCATTGATCGTAGTACCAGCATCGTTGAAGGTCAATTGGAAGAAAGAATTGGCAGTATGGTCCACACGTGATTTATCGGTGGCTGTTGTCAACTCAACAGATGGGAAAAAGAAGACATTGGTGAATCAAGCTGCTGACATCATCATCGTAAATTATGCGTCATTAATTTCTAAGAAATTGGAATGGCTAAATGACATAGATTTTGATGTGATCATTGCAGATGAGGTTCATAAGGTCAAAAACAATACAGCAAAACGGTCTAAGAAGTTTTATGAACTCGCTAAAAAAATTGATCATAAGATTTATCTCAGTGGAACTCCAATGCTCAATCGACCAGTGGAGTTATTTCACATCATCAATAGTCTTGGTTTTGATATGAACTTCATGGCGTATGCGAAACGATACTGCAATGCTACCAAGGAACAGTTTGGTTGGGACATGAGTGGATCATCTAACTTAGAAGAACTCCAATTGGAACTTAGAAAAAGTTTTATGATCCGACGAATGAAGGCAAATGTCTTGACGGAGTTACCACCCAAACGTCGCCAGATCATCGAACTAGATGCGAGTAAATATCAGGACCTTATCGATCAAGAAGATACATATCTGATGGTCAATGGGATTGATATCAAACAATCTAAAGAGGAGAAAATATTCAATAATAAATATGATGAGAAAGTGGATGGGATGAAAGGATATACTGCGATGCATATTGCTGAGATGGCTAGATTACGTAAAGCCACTGCAGTTGCGAAGATAGATGATGTTGTGAAACATATAGTGGATTCGTTGGAGAGTGTAGATAAGATCATTGTCTTTGCACATCACCGTGAAGTGGTTGAAGGAATAACAGATGCATTAATCGCAATTAATGGTGACCCAAAAAAGAAAATTGAATGCGAACCTGTAAAATTATACGGTGGGATGACTCAAGAGGCTAAAGACGAATCGGTTGAGCGATTCCAAAATGATGATCGTATTAAGGTTTTTGTTGGATCGATTATGGCAGCTGGTGTTGGTCTTACATTGACCGCAGCTAGTTTAGTTGTATTCGCTGAACTTGATTGGGTCCCTGCAAACTTAACACAAGCTGAAGATAGAGCACATAGAATTGGACAAACAGATTCAGTCATGGTGCAGCATCTAGTGATTGAAGGTTCGTTAGATGTTACCTTGGCAAAGCGAGTAGTAGGGAAACAGAATGTAATTGATTTGGCTATGAAAAAAGAACACGTTGATCGATTCCGAGCAGAACAAAAAGCAACTGTCATCAAGCTTGGTGAAGAGTCAAATCAGATGATCGAGGCAGCTAAGAAACGTGTAGAAGGTTCGATAGCTAAGGCAGCAGATTATAAAGCACAGCGTAAAGCTAAGGATGTGACCGATGGTATTCCAGAATATACTCCAGAACAACGTAAATCAATCCTAGAACAAGTTCAATTTATAGCATCTAGATGTGATGGTGCGAATGCGCAAGATGGACAAGGATTCAACGGCATGGATACTGGATTTGGAAAATCGATGGCAGAACTTGAAACGATGTCAAATCGACAAGCATTTTATACGGAGAAGATGTTGAAAAAATATCATGGACAATTAGAACACATGGGAGTATAAATGAGTATAACGTCCCCGCATATACGGCGTGGCGACCTTTTGGGAGACATGACCGATATATGCATTGTTATGTGCTTTTTATTTAGGCTTATCAAAAGCCAATCTTAAAATTAAAAATTCAATGAAAAATTTAAAAAAATTATTCTTAATAAAACCTGATATTGGATGGGGAGATTCGCAGGAGTACAATGGAACTGCACAGGATGTATTTGATGCTGTAAATTTAATAAGCGGTCACGCTGTCCAATCTATTATTTTTGAAAGAGCAGCATATAGAGAAGAATGTAAAGAGCAAAATAGAGAACCTATTTCATATAAAGAATGGAGGTTGAAGTATAAAAAAGAAAAATCTTTTCGTGGTCATATGTTTAATAATTATACATTAAAAGATGGAGATTTTATTTTAGATATATCTATCAAGGAATTGGATGATTTAGCTGGAGTGTTACTTTCTTTTACTTAGTATCGAGGGCAATTAAATTGGCGTAGCCATCACTAACACGATTGAGGGTGAATCTTTAATCGTGTTTGGACGGAGCGAGTGGTTTATTTTAATTGCACATAACGTTCCAGCTAAACGGCGTAGGCTCGCTTAGAGCCTATGAACGTTTTAGCGTTTTGTTGTGCGTATTTTATTTTTCGAAACTTAAAAATCTTTTATTATGAATAGATCAGATCGTATTGAAATAGTAAATAAATTACTTGTGAAAATAAACAGCTTATCAAGAGGTTTTTTTCAATCAAGAAATGGAGTAAGTGAGATTATTATAAAAAATAATAAACCATATTTCATTGACCATTTCACAAGGAAGGAAATTTATCTTTATTGCAAAACAGATCGTCCAATAAAAGGATTCTCAAATGGTGGAACAATGAAACAATTAGTATTTGGCGAGTTTAAATCTTTTATAAAACGTGATACTATCTATCAAACTAATTCGGGGTTAAATGCGTGGTATTGGGGAATTACAAAAGATGAAATCAATGAATTAAAAAACTATGCTAATTCATTGGGTTACTTTTCTATTACTAACACTAGTAAACGTGAATATTTTAAATCTTTGGATTCCGTTTAGGACTTTTTTCAATTGCGCACAACGGTCGTGCATCGACGCAGGGCGACCGCATAGGGAGTGTTGCCGTTGATGCTTTGTTATGCTGCGTCTTTTTTTCGAACCTTTTCAATCATGGTAGCGACATGAATGTCGCTACCATCAAATTTTTTATCAATGAAACATAATGAAACATATTGAAACTATTTTGAAAGCATTAAAATCAGAAGGAATAAACCAAGCTGAACTTTGCCGAAATATCGACTACCCGAAAACTGCATTTAATGAGGTCATAAAAGGGAAAAGAAAAATTTCAATGGAGTTAGCCTTTCTTCTTTCTATGCGTTTCCAAGGAAAAATTATTGCACGAGATATTTTAATTTCTCAGTTAGATTTTGAGTTAAATAATTTCACTCAAGATTTTAGAGACTTTATGAAACTGCGAAAATCACTAACACCTAGTGAGTGAAAATTAATTAAATCTTGGATTGCAAAACGTTGCACGTCCTTTTTTAATTAATGAAGCATAACGTCTCGTATATGTGGCGTGGCGGCGTTTAGCCGACATGAACGTTATATACTTTGTTGTGCGTATTTTATTTTTCGAAACTTAGGCGAGGTTACGAGCCAATTAAAATTATAAATTATGACTATTTTAGATTCAAAAATAGTAAAAGCAAGGAAAGAACACAATTGTTCTTTTTGTCATTCCAAAATAAATAAAGGCGAAAATTATTGGAACGACACGATTGTAAATGATGGTGGACTATATACATGGAAAGCCCACACGAAATGTCATGACATCTCTCATAAGTTAAAAATGTATGATGATGCCATCGACGGAGTTGATTCGGATATGTTTGTTGAATGTATTCATGAAGAGTTTAACTCAATAAATCAAGAATTAAAAAAATTCACATTTGAAGAGATGTTAAATTTAGTTTGTATTCATCACGCAGGTTTTTACAAGGAAGATTGACGTTTTAGTGGGTGTTATTTTTTTATACCCAAGTGAGTAATTACTTGGACTTTTTTTGTATATTTGTATAAAATAAAAACATATATGAATGTACTAAGTTTATTTGATGGTATCAGTTGTGGACAAATTGCATTGGAACGTGCAGGTGTACACGTCGATCATTATTTCTCATCCGAGATTGACAAACATTCAATCAATGTCACGCAAGTAAATCATCCCCAGACTATACAAATCGGTAATGTAAAAACTTTACGTGGTGATAATTTACCCCAGATTGGATTGTTGATGGGTGGATCGCCCTGCAAATCATTCTCAGTAGCTGGAAAGCGACTTAATTTTGACGATCCAAATGGTAAATTATTCTTTGAATACCTGCGAATGTTGGAAGAAACCAAGCCAAAATACTTTTTTTTCGAAAATGTCCTCATGCAGGACCATGTGGAAGCTGCAATTACCGCATATTTCGGTGTAGAACCCATTTTTGTCAACTCTGAGGTGGTTTCTGCACAAAGTAGGCGCAGAATGTATTGGACCAATATTGAGGGCTTTAAAATGCCCCAAGACCGTGGAATTGAGTTATCTGACATATTGGATGAGGATATTGGTCAATTTCCACCAAATGTGAGTGGTATGCAGCTAAATAAGGCGACAATTCTCGGTAGAAGACTGGATAGTCGAGGGAAACGACAGGACTATAATAAAGATATACCAATATCACAATGTTTAGAGGTTCGTGCATCCAAGACTAATAAATCCAATTGTCTAACTACAGTTGCCAAGGATAATGTACTAACACCGTTACCAATTGGAAGGTATCCAAATGCCTTTAAGGATAAATTACCTTTCAGGTATTACACGGTAGCTGAGATGTGTAGACTACAAACATTACCCATCGATTATTTTACGGGTGTGTCATCCCCCAGTCGATCTGGTAAGTTAATTGGTAATGGTTGGACAGTTGATGTGATCGTAGAATTTTTTAAATTGATGACGTAAAAAAAACCACCCACCAAATAAATGATGGGTGGTAACCGATGAGCATCTTGACGGATAATCACCAAAACCACCCTAGGATGTCACCAAATTCTAATTGAAAATATATCTTATTTAGTAGTATAACCCACATCACCCCAATCGAAATTAGTGCGTCATGTTTGATGGCTGTTTCGGTTTCTTTGTTACTTACTATAGAAAATATAATGAATGGTAAAAATATGTACCATTGAAAGGTAAATAGTCCGATTATAATCCACACACTATACAGTGTATCGAACAATTTAGTGATTACGATCGTGATTTTATTTGGATGATGCATGATCTCATCTGACGTGAGAGATTCGAATGCACTATCTGCTAGTATAATTTTAAGTGGATTTAAATATGAAAATCTCTCGTACAAGACGATCGCAAATATAAATAAGTAAAAGGTTAATTCGAATATTGTAGACATGATTGGTGATTTTTATGTGTCGGGAAAATTATATTTTTTTCGAAGTCGTCTTGTATTTCTATAATATTTTACACTATACATAGTTGGATTGGACCATTCGTATAAGTTATGAATTCGATTCATATGGATCCGTTTCAAGAAATCTCTCCTACCACGTAAAGTGTAAAATATTCTAGTGTAGATCATTCGTGCGGTGGTGGACCTAATGAATTAAGTGCAATTCTCGATTTACGAGATTGTTCAATTTTACGTCGTTTCATTTCACGAATCCCAGCTGCTTTCGACACGGGTTGGTATGCAATGAGTAGAATATAATGAAACAAACCAACTGGTGTCATAATCATAAATACGGTAAGGATAAAATTCACTAAATACCATTCTGTAATCGGATAAGTATAACCAGTTAATGGCAATAATCCGATGATCAACCAATGTCCCAAACACCATGGACAATGTATCAATTCGTCGATTTTATGATGGAGTTTTGATACCAATTCACGAAATCCTTCGAAGATACTAGTTGTAGTGATGGTGAATGAGACTGAGGCTACTATGAGCGCATGTATTATGATAGTCATCATGATTAATCCACTATGATATCGTCACCCAATAAATCAGCACTAGTAATCCGATCCCCATCGCCCCATGGTGAATCAGCTTCTACTTCTCGAAGTACATCGACTTCACTTGAACCACCTCCACCACAACCACAACCTTGAGATTGGACAGTGAGTTTTAGGGTGATTGTGTGAGTTTCGACTACTTCCGCAACTTCTTCTACGACTGTTTCTTGAGTCGTCGGAAGTTTGAGTTTAATATTCGTAATATTTTTCTTTTCGAGTCGTTCAAACATAATTGAAAATTTTGATTTAAGTTAAAAAATGGATTATGATTAGACAGTTAACAATTCCAACGATGCTGTAATATCATTCTCAATTAATCCCAATTCAGTTGAACCATTTCCATTCACCTTTCGCTTGATTGATGAACTCGCTGCCATCTTAACCACCGCTTCAGCGAATGCACCCGACACTCGATTTGGCATGTTATTAAATACCTGATCTGTTGCGAAAGTTGCTAAGATAACTGGGTCAGTAACGCATTTCGTCTTTGACAAATGGACCGATATAATATCATTGAATCCATCTTTCGTAGGCGCATTGATACCAACGTGGAGGTCGATTCTACCTTCACGTATAATTGCACCATCAAGCGATGATGGTAAATTGGTCGCTAGAATTATTAATGGTGGATTAATATCAAATCCATCCATCTCTGATAAAAATGTTGGTACGATGGTTGATGAGACATCGGAAGAGATACTTTTTCCTCGTTTTGGCATCAATGCATCTGCTTCATCAAAAAAGATGGTAGCACGCTTCCCAGTACGCTCAGTGAAGTTTCTACATCGTTTGAATATACTGATGATGGATTGTTCAGCATTACCAACAAATCTGCTCAAAAGTTCAGCACCCTTCACGTAGATAAATGCGTCTGCTTCAACTTCATCGGATCCGAGGATACTGGATGCGATTGCCTTAGCGATCAATGTTTTTCCGTTGCCCGGCTTGCCGTACAACAGGATTCCTTTTAGTGGCTCCACATTCATCTCAGCAAACATTTCTGGATTTTGAAGTGGGAGTTCGATCGCATTTCTAATTTTTTCTACAGCTTCATCTTGTCCACCAATATCATCCCACGTTGCCAATTTGAAAGTTGGTATAGTTTTTTTAACTTCCAATTCGTCTGGGATGACTGCTATAACAGTGTGATTTAATAGCATGACGTTTGAACCAAGTGGTAAGTTATTACCGATTGACTCCATGAATTCCGCTGTCACAGTTGCAATGATGTCTGGCCCTCCAGCGATGGACACTCGACATAATGAATGTCCACCATGGTCAACGATTGCTGATTTAGTGTGCCCGATCATTCTAGAAGTTTCTTCGATCGACGTGATCTTGTCTCGTAACATGTCAACTAATTTAGTTAGTGTTTCGTTTTCTTGACGTAATTCTCGTGGTGATTTTGCCATAATATTGGTTATTAATGTTTATAAAATATGATTAAATATTGTGTTTGTTCGGAAATTTAACTTGTTCACTTTTATCGAACGTGGTCATTTTTCGACCATATCGGTATATTTTTCTAGCGATTGGTCACTCATAATGAGCATTGTATGCACATACCCACATTCACGAACATTCTTAAGCTTTGAGAGGGTGTATTTGTACCTGAATTCCCTATTTTTCGCACGTTCAATGTATTTGTCGAGTATTACTGAATTATGCTTTGTCATACGCATCCAATTCTAATACTTCGATGATCTTGATCAATTTTTCTGAGTAGTTTTTACTTGTGGCATATCCACATTCTTTCAACCCACGTGCCCACTTTTTATATGCATTGTTACTATGATATGGGTATTTGTCAACCATCCACCCGTAACTGGCAAATTTACGTGTTGATTTTGCGACGATAAATTTTGAATGTGCTCTCCACGAGGTCCATGCGGTGTCATAGCCCCTGAACATATCGTCTGGATCATCATCATGATAATTTTCACACGGTATTTCATGCATACACCCATCACCTCCACCACATTTTATACCAAAATGTGCGTTTTCGTTTAACGCTAATTTCGATTCACCTGCATCTGATTCTAATAACCCTTGTGCCATTTTGATACTAGCTGGAATGCCGAATTTAGATTGCTCTGCTTTAGCAACGTCATCAAAACGATTAATATATTTGGCAACGGCTAACTTACCTTTAGCGATTTGCGCTGGAGTCCATCCTAATGATAATAATTTTTTCTCGGAATTTAAGACGGTTGACATATTATATCGTTTTGATTTCGGTTTTGATTTCGTTTTATCGACATAATTTGCAGTCAAATTTTTCTTTTTATTGGTAGCCTTTGGTTTTGTGACTGCATTTTCGACCCCATCAGTCAGATCGATTACATCGTCAGTAACCGTAATCTCTCCTATACCGATGTGAACGGTAATGTCCTTTGTTGTGATGATATACATCACCCCCACGAATAATAAAACATTGAGTATCATCGAGATATTAAATTGTGCTTGATATTTTTTCATAATCATAATACGGATATTTTAAATATTATTTATTGTGATTTTCGGTGAGTTAATACTTTAATCTCACACTCTAGCAGTTCAACCTTCGCTGTCTGCAATTCGTCGAGTGCAGTTGACAACTCCAGTTGTAGGGAACTCATGTCAAGTATGAGATCGTCACGCTCATTCTCGAGTACATTGAGTTCATCTACTCTAGCCACATCAGATGTGGCATGTGATGATTCCAATGTCGTCATCTTAGATTCATACGCTGCTGCAACTGTCTTCGCAGTCGACGTAGTCGAAGTTCTACCGACCAAAAATATTACTACCATGATGGCAGCAGCTACGATCGTAAATGTCCAATTTTTATTGGATTTTTTAGCGGGGTTGACATCGGCGATGTCCATTTCATTTTTCATGATTTGTTTTTTATTATTGATCTGTTATAAAATCGTGACGCATATTCACCTAGCGATTCACCGTCGTGTATATCCCAGACATGGGTAATACTACCTCGGCGGTGGGCAAGTAACATGTCATCAACGGCATCCCAAAAGTGGGCTCCCTGTGGCGAACTACTCCAATCCACACATCGAACTGCAGCGACTAGAGTGGAAACCTTATTTGATGGTGACTTGTCACGGTATCGCACATGTAGTATGTTACTCATGAACAATTTTCTAAGGTTTGGTGGAAGTGATAATCGCCATTGGTATATTGTCTTTTTTGTCTTCTTTATATACATTGTTATAATCTCGTTTATCGGTCAGTGCGTAATATGATGACATAATTTTCAATCGACACACCATCGTCAAGTTCTGGGAGGTCTTTTCCCTCGAGCAGTATATCATCGATCAAATCCCAAAAGGCTCTGCCCTGTGGGGTCGTTCCCCACCTAAATGAACCTATGGCATCTGTCAATGAATCTCGTTTATCGGTCAGTGAGTTATCTGAAGTCATTATATTTTTCACATATAATTTTCTGATACGTTTCGGTAAGGCTAATCGCCATTGGAATAATGTCTTCATGTCTACAATTGTTTGAGTTGTCATGATATTTTTTTGATTTAATTAAGTAATTTGAATGTAAGTTATAAAAACTTTTTCATATAATCAAATTATTAACAATATTTTTATTTATATTAATTGATTGTTGGTGACCTCGACATGTAGATACTCACCGTTCGGCATATTAAATTTTACCTCGTATGCGACGTACGGATCAATGATTGTGGTGACCTGTCCCCACGTGTTACTCGGTACGCTACCAATCCATGCACTCGATAGGACGTATTCACCGACCATGTAATCGATGGAGGGTAATGTACCTTGGTAAAGTTTTGCATATACATTGGATACTTGACCGAGGATAAAAAAAGTTTGTATAATCAAACAGCCGATGACGAATGCCAATTGGAGTCCCTTCGGTTCATAGCATAACATCACAGCAATGATTATAATCTGACCTGATGTGAATAGGAGTAGTTTTTTCATATTATTTTCGATGATAATGCGTTGATAATATTTTCTAGTTTGGTTGTAGTCATCAATCCATCATAATCGTAATTGTGAATGCATATGATATCTGTGATGACTTTTAGATTGTGTTTATCTAATTGGGTTATATGTAAAAATTCATTGGCTGTGCCAATGTTACTGAATGACAGTTGACGATCTCTCCCCAGATTATAAGTGTGAACATCACCAATGGTGAAATGTGGGATGGGTTCAAATCCCAAGGCGATTGCGATTAATACATTCATTGCGTTTGGTTTTGTCCACCCGAATGGGTGGAGCGTTTTTTTACTCTAATAGCGATAACGTAAGCTGAGTGGTTCGTTTGTAATATGAGTGGACACAATACCCACCAAAACCATTAAACGTCTCCCAGAGGCTTAGAATCAATTGATAGTATCACCGTGTAATTTTCTGAAATGGTAGACCATTATATTTGCCAGACGGGTGGCTAACTTTCGATCACCATATTGAATAATCGCATTGTAGACATTTTTCCAAATAATATGTTCAATTGGATTCATTCCCAATTATTTGTTTTGAAACCACCCGTAATGCTTGATCAATGCAACCATCGCAATTGGTATTACACTGCACCAATATAGGACCCGATCCTCCATCCCATGGTACATATCGATGGATGTGATGGTCCAAGTGCCCAATATTCCGAGTAAAATGAACCGATTTTTACCAAAAAACTGTCTAATTCGATCAATTTTGGTGATTTTTTGCTTTTTCATGATTTTATGTGTTTTTTTCGTAAATAATTGGTGCACGGTGGATGACAATAGCGTCTTCAAAGGTCCAATACGAATATGCTGGATGTCCCCAACCTAAATGCAGATAATCCCAATCACTTCGTGATTTTAGTTGATTATTCCCACTTTTAGGCAATCTTGATGAATATCGTGTTGAATAAATTGGTGTGTCGGGGAAATATTCATCAAAATGATCTTTCCATTCGAAGATCGGGTTGGACAGTAGATGTCGATTCATATAATCAACCAGTGATCGACTTTTTATCACGTCTGACTCCAAGGTCAATCGTGCGTTGAACACCATCAATTGTTCCTTGTGTGCAATGACCTCTGATTCAATATCCCACACCTCCAGTCGATGGAAACCACGACCGTTGGCAACTATCAGTAATTCATCTCGTGTGTCAAATGTAAAATCTACAATTTTCATGATTTTTCAATATTTTGTGGTTCGCCTATAATTATCCAAACGCCTGTGGCGATACGTCGTAATGCTTTATGGAGTTCGATTGTGGTAGTACTTACCTCACTAGTACCCCATGAAATGGTCACGTAGTCTACATCATCGGTAATGGTCAGTTCCAGAAAGGTATATGTGATTGGGATTCCCGATCTGGTGCTCGTAAATGATCGTCCACGTAATACGTCATTATATCGATTATGTATATCTACTGACAACGCGTCCACCTCTTCAC
>TARA_R110000822_G_scaffold66105_4_pt1 | contig 17037 bp, 20 predicted proteins | sample TARA_R110000822 | Tara Oceans TARA_R110000822 (sample SAMEA4397666) | marine metagenome | biome: Polar Biome; feature: [SRF] surface water layer (ENVO:00010504); material: water (ENVO:00002006), including particulate matter (ENVO:01000060) such as... | depth 5 m | reverse complement strand
AACAGTGCACACGGTTTGTCTGCCCAGGTAACCTATCGCTACTGATATGGCTTGGCAAAAGCGCCCCGCTGACGTGGTGGCGCTTTCAAGTCTTCATGACTCAGTCATCAGCTCTGCCAGGGCTTCAGTATTGTTCTTGAACGCCTTGGCAAACACATCACGATGCTGTGCCATGAACAGACTGATTTCTTCGGCAGTCTTTTCACCCAGCGATGGCACGGCCTTCTGCAATACCTCACCTAGTGTTTCTGCCAGCTCAAGCATTTTGTCGTGGCGATCGGCTTCGGCTTTATCCATGAACAAATGCTCCGGGTCTCTGCTACTGCGGTAAACAACTTCAACGGCCATGATCACACCTCAGGCTTTATATGGACTTCCCGCGCCTTGCCATAAGCTCAGCGAGCTGCATTGTATACTGTATATAGATACAGTTAAAAGTCTTGATTCTTGAATCCCTCCCCCAGCAGGCAAAACGCCAACCGCTGCGAGGATCTCCAGCGCACTGCGGTTTATAGTCCTGCTTTTTCGACAGCCGTGCGTATTGGCTTGACGGCCTTGCAAACTTTGCTATAACAGCAGTGCAAGCACTCTGATCAGGTCTGCGTCAGACCCAAAAGAGAACCAATGACAAATTGCCAATAGCACCGGGTCAAGCAATCCACACGCCCGACGTCACAGGCTATAAAACAGGCTGAAGAATAAACGTGGCGCGCACCCCTTTAATCCCTTTTCTCACTCGAATACCTAGTTTGCTGCGCCATGAGCACGGCCGCCCATGATCGCTCATACGCCGACTATTTTTGCCTCGGTAGCCTGGGTGGCGCTGATCATGTTTTTGCCTGTTGGTAGTCGGACGTTTCAATCAGCGCGACGGGATGCTCACAGTCGGCGCCGGATTGCTGGCACATGCACTGGCCTACGTCTGTTTCACCCTGTTCGGTCACGCTCCACTATGGGTAACCTACGCGCTGCCCAATACGCTGCTCTCGGTCGCCGTAGCCTTCTACACCGCGAGCATTTTCCGCATCAGCGACCAACGTGTTCCATGGATCTGGCTGCTCAGTCTCCCAGTCAGCCAGTTGGTGCTCCTGACCCTGCTGCTGAATACGTTGGAACCACGCACGCTGGTCGCGTCCGGTATCTTGATGATCCAATGCGCGTTTATTATTTGCTGGGCGGCACATTTTTCCCAACCCGGCGGCCGGGCTCACATTCTGCTGATTCTCGGCGCCTCCATCAGCCTGATTGGCATTCTTATTCGGGTGGTATCCATCGTCAGCGGCAATGCACCCGAAATGCGTTATGACGTCAGCAATTTGAGGCAATCGATTTCCATCAGCATAGGCACTGTGACAGTCATGATGCTCTCGCTAGGCCTGGTGTTGATGTCCAAGGAACGGGCTGAGGTCGCACTGAAATACCTGGCCATGCGCGATCCGCTGACCGATATCCCCAACCGCAGAGCCATTCTTGAAGAGCTGGACCAGGAAATTGATCGTGCCAGGCGCGCGAACAGCGCGTTGGCAATCGCCATCATTGACCTTGATCATTTCAAGAACATAAACGATCAGCACGGCCATCTTGCTGGCGATGAGGTTCTGCGTCACTGCGTGCAGCAGATGAAACAGCGCCTTCGGCTTGCAGACAGCCTGGGACGTTACGGTGGTGAAGAGTTTCTGCTGCTGATGCCAGGCTCTAGCGTAGACGGAGCCATGACCGCCGTCGAAGCCCTGCGTGAGGCCATCGCAGACAATCACACCCTGTTTGGCGAACAAGCGATAGCGCAAAGCTTCAGTGCCGGCGTCTGGGTTGGTGTGCCAGGCCCGCAAGATGTGGCGTCGAGTCTTATTGCTCAAGCCGATGCGGCGCTTTATGAATGCAAGGCTGCCGGACGCAACTCAGTGCGGTTGGCGGGCGGCAGATGGCCCATCACTATTAACAGGTAGTCTCAAAACCAAACCCCACCAAGAGATCTCTATAGATTTGCAACTACGGTGCATCGGGGGCGCGTGACACCGCTTGATATATCACTTCGACCACGTTGAATAGCAGGTTTGATCAGCTTAGTCCGACGGGTAAAGCGGGCTATCTACCCACTGTGCTGTTCGCCTTAATGTAGGTGGCTGAGGAGGCGCAAAATGAAGGTTTCAGAACTGGTGTTCTATGGACGCTTTCGGTCCGACATTCACAAAATTACTGCTGAACAGGCCTTGGATCTTGCCACTGACGGGGATCTGCCCGTTTTTTACAAAATCGACGCCCCAATTACGCTTTATGGTCCAGCAGTAACTGACCCGGACGGAACAACCTACCCCGGCGCAGACTTGGGTAAATGGCATAGCATTACCGTTCAAGTACCGCGAGGAATACTATTCGATTTGATTTCCGACGAGACCAAGGAACTGGCTGACCAGAACGGAAAGCCAAACCTGCTAAGGGTTGATGAAGTTATGAATTCAGATCTACCAACTCTTGAATCATATCTGCTATGGCCTGAAGGCTGCCCGATTCGGATAGAGAGACGAAAGCTATTTTTCAGAGCAGGTGATTTACAGGGGATTTCTTTAACGCAAGAAAAACCTCTAGGGACAAGGGAGCGTAACTCCATCGCCCAAATCATTGCCGCTTTGGCCGGGATGGCCAAAATCGATCTGGAAAAGCCCTTTATTGCCTATGATGCAATGAGGCTGTCTGCTGAGTTGGGCGGACTAAAACTTCCAAGTAAAGACACTGTGGGGAAGTGGCTGAAAGCTGCCGACGAAAATTGTAAAGGCTAGCCAGAACATTCTAGTTAGAATTTTGCCAATTCTAGTTAGAACTAAGGTTGCGCCCAATTCTGTTGAATGAAGCCATGTTAACTACCGCCACCAAGGAGGCGCATAACATGGCTAGAATCACCACCAGCACCGAAGCAACAGCAACGCATAATCTCACCCGGCCCAAGCAGATTGCTGAACATTTCCAAATACGCTTCATGGCATTATACCGCTGCCGCAAGCAGGAGCAATTTCCTCGGCCGCTCAAGCGGCGCGCAGCTTTCCTGTACAACTGCCCTCCGGTTAGAGCCCGGCTAGACGAGGAGTCCTGAAATGAAAAAAGCGGCCCATTCAGGACAACAAGCCCGCCTGCGAAGCGTCAATTTTACTATCAGACCACTCAGCAAGATTGCACGCATCCTTGCGCACCTGCTGACTGGTAGTAGCCTCAACCGCTTTGAAGCAGAACGCCTGGGGGATCACTGCCTGAATAGCACTGTCTCCACGCTGACAAACCGTTATGGCCTCACCTTCAAGCGCCGGCCAGAGCGCGTACAGAACAACTGGGGCACACCTTGCAGCGTGAACCGCTACAGCTTGCCAGAAAGTGAATTTGATCGAGCCCGGGATCTGATGGAGTACTTCTCCCTCGTGACGAATTGAGCGATCTGTGCATGGGATCATTAATCGCATAACCAAAAAAGCCCCAATAACCGATGTCGGTTTGTTGGGGCTTATGTTGGCAAAGAATCAATATGGCGCGTAAGTCATTGATTCTAAACGCTGTATGGCGGAGGGACAGGGATTCGAACCCTGGGTAGGCTATTAACCTACGCCGGTTTTCAAGACCGGTGCATTCAACCGCTCTGCCATCCCTCCACGGCCGGCAATACTACCGGAAAGTTCTGGCTAGTCAATGGGTAAGGTTGCAAATCGACATGATTCGGTTGTCGTAAAACCTTGATTTGACGCATTGAACAGGTATTATCGGATGCATAGTGAAGGATCATCCTTTTTGCCATTACCGGAGCGTCAACGATGAACATGCAAAACCGCGAAACTACGCTGCAACATACGGGCGTCAATGAAGCCGAAGTCAGCAAGCTATTTCGCAATACCTATAGCCTCCTGGCCCTGACGCTAGCGTTCAGCGCCCTCGTCGCTTTCATTTCCATGAGCCTGAACCTGCCGCACCCCGGCCTGATCATCACTCTGGTCGGCTTCTACGGGTTGCTGTTTGCGACCTCCAAGATGCGCAACTCCGGCTGGGGTCTGGTACTGACTTTCGCCTTTACCGGCTTTCTGGGTTACACCACAGGCCCGATTCTGAATGCCTACCTGTCGCTGCCTAACGGTGGTTCGCTGGTGGCTATGGCTCTGGGCATGACCGCGATGGTGTTCTTCGGTCTGTCCGCTTACGCGATACTGACCCGCAAGGACTTCAGCTTCCTGTCCGGTTTCATCATGGCCGGCTTTGTGGTGCTGCTGTGCGCGGTGGTAGCGAGCTTCTTCCTGAACATCAGCGGTCTGTCCCTGGCGATTTCTGCAGGCTTCGTGCTGTTTTCCTCAGCCATCATCCTGTACCAGACCAGCTCGATCATCCACGGTGGTGAAGATAACTACATCATGGCGACGATTACCCTGTTCGTTTCCATCTACAATATTTTCCTGAGCCTGCTCCAGTTGCTGGGCATCTTCGGCGAGGATTGATCGCGGAAGCGCTCATAATCAAGGCCCGCTGATGCGGGCCTTTTTCATTACTGAGAAGGCAGCCATGAACTTTGCCATTACCTTGTTAGCTGGCCCCCAGGATCCTGCGGCGCGCTCTGCGCTGGAGTTTGCCCGCGCGGTGATTCGCTCAGGGCACTCCATATCGCGGCTGTTTTTCTACCGAGATGCGGTGCATATTGCGTCTGCACTAGGCGTTCAGCCCCAGGATGAGCAGGATATTTCAGCCCAGTGGCGGGATTTTATAGCCCAGGAGCAGCTCGACGCTGTGGTGTGTATCGCGGCTGCGTTGCGCCGTGGGGTACTCAACGAGGCGGAAGCCAAGCGCTGGCAGAAGCCAGCAGCCAACACCGGTCAGCCCTATGATCTGTCCGGGCTTGGGCAGTGGGTCGATGCCTTGCAAACGGCCGATCGCGCCATTACCTTCGGTGCCTGAAATGAAGAGCCTGCTGATTATTAGCCGCCACCCCCCTGCCCGGCTGGCCGCCCGTGAGGCGCTTGATCTGACATTGGCTGCAGCCGCCTTTGGCGTGCCCACCGGGTTGCTGTTCATGGACGATGGTGTGCTGCAACTGCTCCGCGGTCAGGACTCCAAAGCGGCCGGTCAGAAATCCCTGGCGGCCAACCTGCAGGCGCTGGAGCTCTACGGTGTGGATGATGTTATGGTTTGCCAGCACTCGATGACAGAACGTGGCGTCAGCCCCCGCCAGTGCCTGTTGGAGGCACGCGCGGTAGACAGCGCAGAGATTGCCAGCCTGATTGAGCATTATGATCAGGTCGTGTCAATTTAAGCTTCAATGCAGGTATCGATGAAAGCGTCGATATAAGCTTCGATATGAGTATCGCCATGAATCAGTGCACTAAAGCAAGGTAGAACCACATGCTGCATATCCTCAGACATTCACCCCAGACTGACAACCGTTTTGCCAGTTGTTTGCGTGTACTGGCCAGCCGGCAGGGTCTGCTGCTCATGGAGGAGGCCGTTTACGCACTGCTACCCCATTCGCCACCCGTTAGCCGCCTTGAGTTGCTGCCAAATTCAGTGCAGCTGTATGCGCTGGAGTCGGATATCCAGGCCCGTGGTCTCGCGCTGGACGACCTGCCCGGTCGAGTACAGGTTGTGGATTACGACGCCATGGTTAGTCTGTGTGCGGAATACAGCAAGGTAGTCAGCTGGTGAGCCAGAACATGCAGGTGGGTGACTTGAGCATCGCGCTGGACCAGGAAGGCTTTCTGCTGAATCTGGATGACTGGACCGAGCCCGTGGCCCGGGTACTGGCCGAACGGGAGGGAATCGAACTGAGCACTGCGCACCTGGAGGTGGTCAGAGCCTTGCGGCAGTTTTATGCGCAATACCAGCTATCGCCGGCAATGCGGCCGTTGGTGAAGTACATCGGCCAGCAATTAGGCGCCGACAAGGGCACCAGCCTCTATCTTCTGCAATTGTTTCCCGGCAGCCCGGCGAAACTGGCCAGCAAGATTGCTGGGCTGCCCAAACCAGATAATTGTCTATAACGCTACGCAGCGCTTTCAATCGATGGCGATGGTCGAGAGCACGACCAGTTGGTCACCGGGTTGCAGTTTCAGCGGAATATCCCGGGCAGGATTGAGCTGCAGCCGTCGGCCAGCATCATCCGGTTCGTGACGATAAACCCCCATTGCGGTCTCGCCCTTGAGAGCAGCCACTGCTTCCAGATCCGCAAAATTATTCACGCTGTGCATCGGATAGTCCGTTTGCGAGCGATAAAGAATTTCCGGACCGCCTGCGGTAAACAGATCCTCCATGACCAGGCTCAGCTCCCTGCGCTGGGCGATTTGTGCCATCAAGTGGCTGAGGATCATCGGGCTGATAATGCACTCACCTCGGTTGCGTGCCACCAGCGCTTCATTCGAGGGGTCGCTGAGCTCCAATAGCAGCTGTGGCTTCCTGGTCCGGCCTTTGAGCAGTTCATCCACGACCATATAGCCGACCATGGCCCGTGCATCTGCTTCCTCACCGGATCCGAGCTGATCACTCGAAATCAGCAAGATGCTGTCCCACTCCCGAGCCAGCAAGGGTTTAAGCAAGCCCTCCAGCATGAAATCGCCTTGCATGTGCTCGCACTCTACGAGCGCGGTCCTGTCGCTGTAACGGCTCATCGCTTCCCGTTGGCGGCTTTCTTCCAGAGTCGACAACAGTTGCACGCGAAAACGCTGGGGGCTGTAGGAGGCAAGCTCGTCAATCAGCGCCGGCAGGCGATTGTTCCAGCCGAGGATCAAGACCCGTAGCTCCTGTCGGGTTGTATGCGTTACCGGCGCGTGTTTAACCTCAGGGCGTTCCAACAGACGCAATCGCTGAGTCGTTTTCTGCACTGGATCGGCATCGGCGTAACCTCGGGCGAGCATCACCAGTTTGTCCCCGGGCGCGACGAGGGTATTGGACGGCGCGTTGAGCATGGATTGCCACTGCTCGCCATCTGGCCGCATGATGCCGCAAACGATAGCGGCCGGGCACGCAGCAGCTACGGCAGCCAGCGTCATGCCCTGACAACCATCGCTGGAACGCACATAGAACTCGTTGCCTTCGTGCACCGACATGACTTCACCAAAGAACTCGGGCAATCCCGGGTGAACAATGGACTGCGCCATCACCCTGGCGACAATGGCGTCACTGGCGAGGATTTCGATAGGGCCTTTGTATGCCCGGCGCATGATATTGACCTTGCGCACGTCTTCTATCTCGGCGACGACATAAGGCGGTGGTTGCTTGGTCAGGTGGGCATGGGCCTGCAGAGTAAGCAGGGCCTTGATCGTTTCCATGTCGCCGGTGACCAGGTCGCTGCCGCCTTGTGAGCGGCCCGGGATCATCACTACAGCGGCTTGCATGCAGGCTACACGGTGCAATGCCTCAGGCTGCAAAGCAGTGCCTGAACGCAGGATGATATGTTTCCCATGTCGACCGATGCCGGGTTCGTCGCGCAGCTCCTGCATACGCTCGGCATTGACCTCGTCGGCGAGGATGACCAGGCGTACGCGCTTGGTTTCGCGGGCGAGCAACAGCCGCTGGATGCCACCGGTGGTATCCAGGATTTCCCTGATCAGGGGCACTGTGCGGTTGGTCCAACCGAGGATGACGACGTGATTGCGAATGGTCACTGGCGTCAGTCCCTGCTCCAGCGTCGCCATGCTGCTGATCAGCCAGCGCGTCATGATCGCCACCAGGGTGCCCATGAACACCACGTAACCCATGACCGTCAGCGCGGTGGACACTATCCGCCGCCAGGTACCTTCGTCATCGCCCAGGTAGCCTGGGTCGGTAAGGCGCAGAAATGCCCACCAGACCGAATCCGCCAACGGCATATCTGCCGCAGCGGAGGGCCATGCCAGCCAACCGCCGACCAGAGAGATAAGGCCGATAAAAATGGCCACCACCATCAGTTGATAATGCGCACCCTTGACCAACTGCCGCTCCAGAATGTACCGAAGGCGACCTACCAGGGTAAAAGGCAGCATGGATGTTCTCTCTTTGGATCAGATACTTACAAGCCTACCTAAAGCCTGTTAGATTGGCCATCTGATAACGCTGGGCAAGGCACCAATACGGATCCCGATGGATAACCTGCAAAATATTATCGGCTTCATTCCGGCCGTGCTCTATTGGCTTCTGACCGCCGCTGTCACCATACGTGTTGTCATCTATCGGCGCCCCGTGAGCGGCACGCTGGCCTGGTTGCTGGTGATTTATATCCTGCCGCTGGTTGGCGCCATCCTCTATCTCCTGCTTGGCGAGCTGAACCTGGGACGCAAACGGGCCGCCCGCGCCCAGTCGATGATCGAGCCCTACCTGGATAACCTCAACAGCCGTTTCGACGTCGACAGCATCCCCATGCCCGGCGGGCATCTGGCGCTGGCAGTGCACCAGTTGCTGGCCTCGCGAATGGGGCTGGGTACGCTGGGTTACTCGCGGATGCAGGTATTGAAGTCACCGGAGACGATCTTCAATCAGATTATCGAAGACATACGCCAGGCCCGCGAGAGCATCCGCGTGGAAACTTATATCTGGCATCCGGGCGGCAGAGCTGACGATGTAGCCAATGAACTGATCGCCGCCAGTCAGCGGGGAATCAAGGTCAGCGTGCTGATTGATCACGCCGGCAGCCGACGATTTTTTCGTTCGAAATGGCGTAAGGCAATGGTCGACGCGGGGATCGAAGTGGTACCTGCCCTGCCCGTCAAGTTGTTGCGCGCGTTGGCGCAGCGCATAGACCTGCGCATGCATCGCAAGCTGCTGATCATCGATGACCGCATCGCCTTTACCGGCTCGATGAACATGGCCGACCCGCTGGTATTCAAGCGCAAATCCAAATCTGGCCCCTGGATTGATGTAATGCTGCGCCTGGACGGCCAGGCAGCTTCGGGCCTGGCCAAGGTATTTGCCTGGGACTGGGAGGTTGAAACGGGCCAGCGCAACCTGCCTGACTACTATCCAGCGCCGGATCAGTGCAATCAGTGGTTGTCTATCATCCCCTCCGGGCCGGGCGTGGGTGAGGACCTGATTGGTCAAGCGGTGCTGTCGAGCATTTACCGCGCCAACCACCGTATCGTCATCAGCACGCCCTATTTCGTGCCTTCTGAAGCCATTTTCGAAGCATTATGCCAAGCGGCGCGCCGAGGTGTGGAAGTCACCTTGCTACTGCCCAAACACAATGATTCAGTAATGGTTGGCTGGGCCAGTCGCTCCTACTTCGAGCTGCTATTGGAAGCCGGTGTGACCATTCAGCAATTCGAGGGCGGCTTGTTGCATACCAAGGCGATGCTGATGGACGACGAGCTGGCCCTGGTTGGCAGTCTGAATCTGGATATCCGCAGCCTGCAGCTGAATTTTGAACTGACGGTGGCGCTGTTTGGTCACGATAGCTGCACAGGGATCAAGGCATTGCTGGAGTCGTATTTGAACAGCTGCACGCCGGTTGACCTTGAGCAATGGCAGCAGCGCGGCCGGCCGGCTCGCATGATGGAGCGGATGATGTTCTTTATGAGCCCGCTGCTTTAGCCGCACCTTGCCAGCACTGCGAACATCCCTCAAGCGCTAAATAGAAATAATTCTCAAACGCGGCTTGTTATCAACAATGCCCGGTGCTAGCCTGTTGATGAGATTAATTCTTGTTAACGCCAGCGAGGCTATTCCATGCGCATGTACATGCTGCCACTCACCATCACCGCCACACTCATGTCCGCCAATGCAGTACAGGCTGACCGGGTTTACCCGCAAAAGGTGGTCTCCGCCACCCAATTGCAGAGCGGAACCAAGGTGCCTGGCAGCGGCACCCTGAAAGGACGATCCGATGGAGCAGTCGAGGCCTTATAACTGATCTTCGATCGGTAACCAGTCGAGCATCCAGGCCATGAATCGGCGCATTCTGCCCGCTTCAGGCTCGCGGTCCCATTCCTGGCCCTCGGCGTGCCATTGCAGCTCATCGCCCTCGCCCAGCCGCAGCTCGAAGGCGTAATCATCAGCGGTCCAGCGGTGGAACAGATCAGCCATGCGCTCGGCCAGTTCCTTCTGATAGACCATCACGCCCGCTTCGGTATTCAGGGTGATGGAGCGCGGATCCAGATTGATTGAACCAACAAACAGCTTGTAGCGATCAAACACGAAACTTTTGGCGTGCAGGCTCGCCACCGAGTCGCTGATAAAGGTATTGGGGCGCTCCTGCTTGGCGGCCATGGGCTGCAGCTCCCAGAGGCGGATACCCTTTTTCAGCATAGGCACTCGGTACGCGGCGTAGCTGCTGTGCACCGCCAGTACGTCTGTGGTAGCCAGTGAGTTGGTCAGCATCCACACATCAGCGCCCTGCTCTACTACACCGCCCAGCAGCTCAACGCCCCGGTCACCGGGTATGAGATAAGCCGACTTGATCAGCAGCTCTGAATGGACGTCACGCAGATGATCGGCCAGTATCCGCGCCAGGTAGGGCACTTCGTTCTGCTCTGATTGTGCATCGGCCTTGACCGGCGGATCAGCCAGCCAGTCGGAGCGTCCCCAGTACAGCTTCAATCTGCCCTCGGTCAGATCACGGCTGAAGCTCTCTTTCTCCATCGCCTGAATATAGGGCCGCTGCGCCTGCTTTTCACGGTGCGATGCCAGGCCCTCACGCATACGGTCCAGGGTCCGCACTTCAGCATCCTCATACAGAACGCTGGCGGGTATCGCATTCGGGCTATTCCAGAAATCATCGAAATTGGCGGAAGCTTCACGGCTGATCGGACCGATCCCCAGCAGGTCGATATCCTGAAAATCCAGCTCACTGAGGGCGTAATACTCGTCACCGATATTGCGTCCGCCGGTAATCATCGCCAGATTGTCGGTCACCAGCAGCTTGTTGTGCATGCGGTTGTTGATCCGGCCGAATTCCACTATTTTGCTTGGCAGCTTGAACCAGGTATGACGCACACTGACCGGGTTGAACAGGCGCAACTCGATATTCTCGTGCATATCCAGCGTCGCTACAGCCTTGTCCGACATGCTGTTGCCGATATCGTCGAGTAGAATACGGACGCGTACGCCACGATCCGCGGCAGCCAGCAACCGGTCAGCGATCAAGCCACCGGTCACGTCACCGCTGTATATATAGTACTGAAGATCAATGCTGGTCTGCGCCATATCGATAAGCTGCAAGCGCGCGGACAGCGCGTCGACACCGCGATCAAGCATGTAAAAACCCGACATCTGCAGATCATCTGCCGGCTGTTGCCGCATGTAGGTGTTCAGCAGGCCCTGGGCGGGCACATCGATCGCATAACTGGGCGGCATATCGTGCTGCGGCAGAGGTGTCGCGCAGGCTGTCAGCCCGGCCAGCAGCGCGCATAAACCTCCAGCTAAAACACATTTTTTCAGGCGCATGGCGCTTTCGTTCTCTTCAGTAATGGGGCTGTTATCGCACTCATACTAACAGCCCCATGCGCTAACCACTATTCAGACACCACCAACTGATATTCAGTTCGCGGTACGCCACGCGTGTGAATGACCACATAGCCTTGCTGCGACGGTGTAAAGCCCTGGGTCAGCGCTGCGCTGAATAATGACCGCCAGGTGCTCTCCACATCCGCTTTTTCCGGGTCATGAATAACGCTCAATACTTGCTGAGCCGACCTGTTCTCGACAACATAGCCGGCCACGTTTGCCGCCCCGACGGTTGTCACTGGAAAGCTGACCAGCATCGGCAATTGAGTTTCAGTCATGGCACTCATATCGTTTATAGCCAGGGTCAGTGGCCCGACAATCTGCATCTTGCCGCGGCGCACTGCGGACATGCCCACCTGCCGAGCAATACCGCCCATATCATTACGCAGCCGCTCGGGGGTTAATTGCATATGGCGCCCAAACAGCGACTGCGCAGGCCTCTCAACCAGGCGAATGCGATAATCCACGCCATCGTCCCGGAGTACTAGGGTATCTCCCGCGCGGATATCGACTACCACTTGCTGGGAGGGCGGCGGCGGTGTGTAGACACTGGCGCACAAGGGGCCTTTTACCCGGGCGCGCTCTGCATCCGACAACCGACGGTTGGCATCCAGCGCAGCGCAGACCTGCTGGTGGTAACCATCCCAGGCCTGTGCAGCGGCACCGGCACCGGTCAAAAGATCAATCATGGCAACATCGGCGTGGGTCGCCGCCATCAACAGCGCCGTGCTCCGCCCCGCCTGAGCTTGTTGACGATCAGGGCCGCCCACACCAGCAAAAGGCACCGGGCGAGTTTGTGCGTGCACATTGGCACCGGCTTCAATCAGACGGCGAGCGGCAGGCAGCAAATTCAACTCGGCGGCCGTCATCAAAGGCGTCTTTCCCCACTGGTTGGCGGCATTCACGGAAAACCCCTGCTGCAGCAACAGATCTATACTCGCCGGGCTCGCTACAGCGGCCATCAATGCGGGGCTCTGATCCGGGCCTAATCCCCGCTGGTCGGCAAAGGCGTCGGTCTCATAGGCAATGAAATCGCTGATCACATTGGTCGGCGCGTCATTCAACAGAACGCTGTACAAGGTCGCGAACTGCCTGCCCTGCTCAAGCACGCCAGCGGCAGGTGCAATGGCGTAGCGAGGCCGATCACCGGTAGCGATCAATGGTGCCTCCGGTACGTCCGCCGGCGCGGCCAGGTTTTCCATGCTTCTGGCGAGTGTTTCGTGGAACAACAGATCCGCGGCAGCCTGGCTCTGGGCCGCATTCAAGCCCTGCGCGGCAAACATCTGGCTCAATTCCTGATGGGCCGGCTGGAGCATGGGCATGACCTTGCGATAAAGCGTCTTGTTGCTCAAATTACGTTCAGACCAGTTGAAGAACGCGTCCAGCGCTTGATCGTTGCGCTGGTAAACCGCCGCTTCGCGGTTATAGCGAGACAGCGCGTCTGCGCCCAGCAGCGGCAGATTCAGCAGTGTCCACTGGCGCTCTTTCCAGCTCTGAAAATTATCTCGGCGTTCATGCTGCGCGTAGCCGGGCAACGGGTCGCCGGCGATGGTATTGAGCTGTGCTTCCAACTCGGCGTAGATGGGCATGCCAGCCAGGGTATTGGTGCGCGGCGGTGTCAGATAAGTCTGCAACAGACACAATGGCTGCAGGCTTTGGCCCGAGACTTGATAAAGGCCGCTGAACGCCGATTCGCCTCGGGCTGCGGGGGAATAAAACCCCCAGGTCTCATTGACCAACACCAGGGTCCTGCCCTCGCGCTGGAATACATCGATGGAGCCGTAATCGCCAGTCTGCGAGGAAGAGGCGTAGGCTCTGCCGCCGTAATTGGGTAGTTCAGCAACCCAGCGTGGCAAGGTGCGGTCGTCCATTACCGGCTGACCGTTGATCAACAAACCGCGGGCGCGGGTCTGATAACCGGCATAGGGTCCGGCGTTGTAAAGATCAACGCGAATTTCCTGGCCTTCCAGCGTGGTGTTTGCGGAAGTACTGTTACTGCCTGCAAGCATCCTGGTTCCGGGTAATCTTGCCGGATTGGGCAGACCCTCACGGCGAAGATCATCGTTCAGTTGCTGCGCGAGCTGCGAGCACATTGCCGGCTCGCGGCTGTCTGCCAGGCGGTAATCGACATAGGAGGAATAAGCATGCGCGCCCAGAGCACCTCTGCTCGGCGGGCTTGCCGAGGTGACGGCTTCAAGCTGCGCAGTACGCTCACGATAGGCCTGCTGCAGGCAGGCTATCGAACTCGGATTGGCTCGGATCTCGGTACCGGTCTGGTTATCCAGCCCGCACGAGGCGGCGCGGCTGAGCATCCACTGGCGCTGGTTGGCCTCCAGCAACAGCCCGCCGGCGGTATCCAGACTCTGTGCACGCTGGCGATAGAGCTCAACCAGTTGCTTGTCCTGGGCTGAGAGCGCCTCGCTGGCACAGATCTGCCGATGAACTGCCGGCAGTGCTCCACCACACTCAAAGCTTGCGCGTGTTTCGGCCTGGGTCTGCGCGAGGCGCGGCTGGGTGTCATGGAAGGCCACCGGGCCGGAGACCGGCGCGGCACAGCCGGCAATCAGGACAGCCAGCGCAGCCGGCGCAGCGGGTTTGAAGCAAAACGAGACGCTCATCAGCAGCTCCTGATTGAATTCATTTTATAAAAATGGCCGTGCCATAAATGGTGTACTGCGCCGCACCACCCGCCGGCGGTGCCGGGAAAGGCCCGGCCCGACGTATGGCCTGTTCGGCCGCGGCGTCCAGCAACTCATCGCCACAACGATCAATTTCGTAGGACAGCATGCGGCCCTGAGCATCCACCGTGATCTGGTAAGGGATATAGCACTGGCGCTTGAAGTCGTTGGGGTCGCCGCGGTAGCCCGGCGGCGGTTTGTATACCGCACCATCCGGACGCTTGATCTGCGCAATTACCTGATTTTTCACCGTATCGGCATACCCCGACGGCGCCATCATGGCCCGTGTGGGCGCGTCTGCGGGCGGCGCTGGCGGTGCCGCAAACTGAGTGTTGGCACCAAACGAATGGACTGGCGGCCCGCTCGGCTTGGGCGCAGCCGGGGGCGCCGGTGGTGTTGGCCGTGGGGGCGGAGCAGGTGCAGGCGTCGGCTCGGGAACGATTTCCGGCTCAGGCTCTGGTTCGGGTTCCGTTATCTGTTCTGGCTCCGGGATAGGTTCAGGTTCGGGCTCAGGAACTGGCTCAGGCTCAGGTGGCATTTGCACCAGTTCTACCGCCACCATCATCGGCTCTTCGAGCACCAGAGGCTGCGAAAGTCGGCCGCTTAGCAGCCAGGCGAACAGGGCGGCGTGGGCCAGCACAGAAACCAGAATGACCAGCAGCCTGCCCGACCATGTCATCTGTGTTGTCGGGCTACTCATCAGGGCTCAAGCTCTTCCGAGGCGACCAGACTGATGCGCGTGTATCCGGCCTTCTGCAATGTATTCATGACCCGCATCAGCGTGCCGTAATCCACTGCCTGGTCACCGCGCAAAAACAGTCGGGTCTGTGTGTCGCTGGCGGTAAGGCCCTGCACCAGTCCGGGCAGCTCGCTGAGTAATACCTCCTGCTCCTGCACAAACAAAAGACCATTGGCCTGAACGCTGACATACACCGGGTCAGTTGGCGGTGGGCTGGCAGTGGCTGAATTGCTGGGCAGATCGACCGGCACATCCACTGTTGCCAGCGGGGCGGCGACCATGAAGATAATCAACAACACGAGCATCACATCCACAAAGGGCGTGATATTCATCTCTGCGTTTTGCTGGTAGTTGTGTCGCTTGACCATCGGGCCTGAGTTGAACTGGATGCCCATGGTTACTTGACCTCATCCAGCTTGCGCGACACATCGGCAATCATCTCCGCTGAGAAATTGTCCAGCCCACCAACGAAACCATTGATGTCGCGGGCGAACTTGTTGAAGATCATCACCGCCGGTATTGCCGCAAACAGCCCCAGCGCAGTCGCCAACAGTGCCTCGGCGATACCGGGTGCGACAATGGCCAGGCTGGCAGACTTCATGGTGGCGATGCTGGCAAAGCTATTCAGAATGCCCCACACAGTACCGAACAGACCAATAAAGGGCGCCGTTGCGCCAATGGTCGCCAACACACCCATCATGCTGCCGAGTCTGGCCAGATCCTTTTCCTGGACGATACTGGCGGTGAGGGACATACGCTGCAGCAGTCGATTGATCTGATCCGCATCGGCCTGGCGGCCGCGGCCGAAGTGCGTCACTTCTGCCTGGGCAACCTGCCACATCCGGCCCATCGAGCTTTCATCGGCCTGGGCTTGTAATGCCTCTGCATCCTGACTACGAAAGCTCTGTAGAAAACGCTGATTGGCCCGCCGTGCCCGGCCAAATACGATGAGCTTCTCCACCAGCACCGCCCAGGTCAGCAGTGAGCAGAGCACCAGAAACACCATGACCGCCTTGACCACCAGGTCGGCCTGTTCAAACATCTCGCGCACCCCGAAGCGTTCATTGGTCGCGGGCAGAGCCGATGCCGCAACAGCTTGGTTTGACGCAGTCTGCACGGGGGCCGGCTCGGCCGCCTCCTGGGCGGTCGATTGGGCCATGACCAGGCTGGCAGTCATGCCGGTGAGGCCCATCAACACGAGTAGTGCCAGCATGCGTAGACGTGTCTGCCAGCGTGACGAGTGAAAGCCTATTGATCGCATATCCATGTAAACCCCGATTATTGTTTATTGTTGGGCGTGTTATTGGAGTGGGCCTGGGCCTGCTCCAGTGAATCTATTGTCAGAATGGCGTGCAGCGTGGCTACATAGCGCGCAAAGGCTTCCCGGCCACTGGCACTCAGGCAAACGCGGGTGCGTGGTTTTCGGCCAGCAAAATCTTTCTTGATACGTACATAATCCGCGCCTTCCAGCGTCAGCAGGTGCGCGCCCAGATTGCCGTCGGTGGTATCGACGATGGCACGCAGCGCGACGAACTCCAGCCACTGGTTAGGCAGCAGCGTATTGAGCGCAGCCATGATCTTCAGGCGCACCGGCTGATGGATGATTTCGTCGGGGGTCTGCATCTCAGGCGCGCCTCAACCAGAGTCCGAACAGCACAAATATCCCGCCGTAGGCGAAGGCCATCCACCACCAGAAAAACGCAGAGAAAAACGCATAGCCAAACAGGCAGAGCGTCGCAACCAAGACACCGATCAGCAGATAGCGTGGCCGCAGATGCACACCGCGAAACACATAGAGGGTACAGACCAGCAGCGGCGCAACCAACGTTGCCTGTTGGGCGGACACGGGCCACATGATGGTGTTGATCAGCACATGAAATAGCAGGATGCTGCCGATCAGCACCAGATAGCGCCAGACGATGCCTTGCACATGAGGTGCTGCCCGCACGGCGAGCAGGCAGCCGCCGGCCGTGGCCAACAGAATCAGGGGGACCCAGATAAACAACGCGAAGGTGGGAAAGAGTGCGGTAAGAACGAAGGCGACAACATGCATGCCACCCCACAGAATCAGCTGGTTGGATTCTGCCTGATAGTCCTGAAAGCCGGCGGCACGCGCATTGATTGCGGCGATATCACGCAGGGCCTGAGCGGCTTGTTCCGCAGAAGGAGGCATGGTCTTTCTCTATTGTTTTT